>Ga0190315_1000020_pt1 | contig 99513 bp, 72 predicted proteins | sample 48701101_MG_FD_161673 | JGI IMG/M metagenome (GOLD analysis project Ga0190315, IMG submission 161673) | Hydrothermal vent sediment bacterial communities from Southern Trench, Guaymas Basin, Mexico - 4870-11-0-1_MG | ecosystem: Environmental > Aquatic > Marine > Hydrothermal vents > Sediment ...
GATATTATATAACTACAAGGATTATTTATAATAAAGGATAGATATTATATAACTACAAGGATTATTTATAATAAAGGATAGATATTATATAACTACAAGGATTATTTATAATAAAGGATAGATATTATATAACTACAAGGATTATTTATAATAAAGGATAGATATTAGTTATAATCAATGAGTTTAAGCTTGGCACAATCTAATCCTTTATTATAAACAATCCTTGTAGTTATAAACGAGTTGAAGGCTAACACTATGTTGTTCCCAATTAAATCTGGTACGAGAAATACTAGACTGCCTCAATGGTTACGAAAAACTATACAGTTCATAGCAGTTATCAGCATTTTAAATGTTTCATTATGCCTAGCTAATACTGAAGAGAATTGGATAGAAGAATATCAGATCAAGGCGGTTTACTTATTCAATTTTGCGCTTTTTTTTACTTGGCCGGATTATACTTTTAAACATCCTAGCCAACCTTTTCGTATTTGTATCTTGGGTCAAAATCCTTATGGCATTGATCTTGAGCTTGTGGTAGAAAATGAAACAGTGGAAGGCCATCAAGTCATTGTGCAAGCTGTCCGCTCTGTTTACCGCACTCAACGTTGTCAAATATTGTTTGTGAGTCGGTCAGAACGATCCCGTTTAGCCAATATATTTGCCTATATTCAGCGGTATCCTATTCTCAGCGTGAGTGATATAAAGGGATTTGCACAGCAAGGTGGCATGATTGAATTTTTTAATACCCCTTACAATGAAGTACGCTTTATCATTGCCCCAGAGGCAGCCAGTGAGGCGGATCTTCTTGCCAGTGCCAATTTACTTGAAATTGCTCAAATTTTTTATCGCTAGTAGGACAATCCCTTATGAAAATCTTTAGCAGACTCAAACAATTTCCCAAGTGGTTTCAATTCACTGGGATGCTTTCCCTTGGTTTATTGCTGACGATGAGTCAGCCAATTGATGCCCTTGAAAAAGATAAGGATAATCTGTTAGAAAAAAAACGCGCGCTTTTTAACCGTTTGAAAAAACTCAGTTTAAAAGAGTTAGGCGAAGTACGGTTTTATAATCCAGAGGCCACTTCAGCGGCAAGAAAAACGCAAAGATTACTGGATACGCCCTCGGCTTTATTTGTTCTCAGTCAAGAAGACATCCACCGTGCGGGTATTACCAGTATTCCAGAGGCCCTACGACTGATTCCGGGAGTACAAGTGGCCCGAGTGTATGCTAATCGCTGGGCCATCAGTGCGCGGGGATTAAATGGTTTAATTTCCAGTAAATTACTGGTGATGATAGACGGACGCACGGTTTATACACCCTACACGGCCTCCGTGTTTTGGGATGTGCAAGATGTATTGATAGAAGATATTGATCGCATTGAAGTGATCCGGGGGCCGGGGGCCTCGTTATGGGGCGCGAATGCGGTCAATGGCATTATCAATATCATTACCAAAACGGCTGAACAAACCCAAGGTAATTTAGTCACCACTCATCTCGGTGTGGGAGAAGAGCAGACGGTTTTGGGCGTGCGACACGGTGGCGCGATGAAAAAAGGTCACTATCGCGTTTATGGCAAATTTTATGAACATGATAGTTTTGTAGATGCAGTAGGGCAAGAGACAGATGATAATTGGCAAATGAAACGCGGTGGTTTTCACACCGATTTGCATCTCACTAAACGCGATAGCCTGAGCTTACAAGGTGATGTTTACGACGGTTTTGAAAAGCAAACGAACTTTTTGGCATTAGACGTGCCGCGCATTGCTAACCATCACATTTACCTTAAAGGGTTTAATCTCTTAACGCGGTGGAAACGTACCCTCACTCAAGGTGAGATGATTTTACAAAGTTATTATGACTTTACGGAACGCGATAATAGCGGCTTTCTCAAAGAAGAGCGCGGAACGTATGATCTTGATTTTCAACATCGTTGGCAACCTCATGCTCGCCAAGAGTTTATTTGGGGTTTAGGCTTTCGTTATACCCATGATAAATATAAAAATTATACGCCTATTGTCGATGTTGATCCCCGTAAACGCCAAGATCGTTTATTCAGTGCTTTTGTGCAAGCAGAGTTTCTATTACAACCTCAACGATGGAAAATGGTTGTCGGCTCAAAATTTGAACATAATGATTATACAGGCTTTGAGTATCAACCGACGGCCCGTTTATTATGGACACCGCATGAACAACACAGTGCTTGGATGGCCATATCACGCGCTGTGCGTACCCCTTCCCGTTACGATGCCACCAATAAAACGAATGTATTACAAGGCCAAATTCGCGTGAAAAACTCAGGTAACCCCGATTTTCGATCAGAAATTCTGAGGGCTTATGAATTAGGCTATCGTTTCACACCTTCAGATCAGTTTTTTTTGGACACCACTCTGTTTTACAACGATTATGAGAAACTACGCACGTTTGAACTGAAAGAGTTTCAACCCTACCCGCCACCACCGACTTTGATAACGAGACTGGATAATCAAATGACGGGAGAAGTGTATGGATTAGAAATGGCCGCACATTGGCAAGCCACAAAGGATTGGAGATGGGTTGCCACTTACAGTTACGCTGATGTACAACTGCACATTTTACCAAGCAGTCAAAATATCTTTAAAGAAATCGAAGAAGGCGATACGCCCCATCATCAAGCCACGCTACGTTCATTATTAAATTTGCCACATCATCTCACATTCGATACGGTTTTATATTATGTAGACAATGTGCCAAGTCAAAACACATCCCATTACACCCGTTTTGATGTCCGTTTAGGATGGCAACCTTGGCCCAATTTGGACTTAAGTTTGGGGGCTAGAAATTTATTTGACAATCAACATCCCGAATTTGGGGTTGGACTCAGTGGCAATCCTGAGATCCCTGATGAAGTACGCAGGGCGTTTTATCTGCATATGGATTATCGGTTTTGAAATCAGTTATCAGTAAACTGTTATATTCGATTTAGATAATTACGGCTTCATGCCTTGCGTGGGGGATTAGCCCTGTCTTTCTTATAGGGTGGTGTAACGGGTTTTTGTTGCCCACCATTTTCCGACTGATTATAAAGAATTTGGGGGAGGCAGAACCTTTGTTATCGCCCTTTCAAATAATTGTGATGAAAACAGACTTGGATGAGTGGATTTAGGGCGCATTTCTAAAAAAAAGGTCATTATCAATCTGCATAGGCGCACTTTTCCTTCCAAATTTATTTTGCGTAGGCGTGTTTTTCGTTCCAAATTTATTTTGCTGGTGAAGATGAGTTAGCTGGATTAGTGGGAGAATTGCGCCAAAGCTTATCTGCTGGCGACAGCAATTCTGTACTTGACAGTTTGCATGAAGAAGGTAAACAAGACTTTTAGACTGCTAAATATCCATCTGCTTTAAAAAAATTTGAAGATGGATTAAAACAGGCGCGTGAACTTGGTGATAAACGTTATATCAGTCAGTTTCTAACCGCTATTGGTATTGTGTACGATGAATTAGGCCAATACCAAACCGCCTTGGAGTCCATTAAGCAAGCCTTGACTATTCACCGCGAAATCAAGGATAGGCGCGGGGAAGGGGCTGATTTGGGTAACATCGGCGTGGTGTACGCTAAATTAGACCAATACCAAACCGCCTTGGAGTCCATTAAGCAAGCCTTGACTATTCACCGCGAAATCAAGGATAGGCGCGGGGAAGGGAATGATCTGAACAACATCGGCGTGGTGTACAAATACCTTGGCAAATATCAAAAAGCCAAAGCGGCTTTTCAAGACAGTGTGACTATTTTTGAAACAATAGGTGCAGGAGAACCTTGGAAAGCACAACGTGGTTTAGCCTCCACAGAAGCCAAACTCAATCAACCCGATCCTGCCATTCAACATTATGAACAGGCTCTTGATAACATTGAAAAACGACGTGCTGGGATAACAGAGAAAGAACATAAAATATCCTTCATGCGTGACAAATTGTATATCTATGACGAACTCATTGCCCTGTTGCAATCCCTACACCCCAAGCACCCCAAAAAAGGCTATGATCGCAAAGCCATAGAAATCTTTGAACGCAAACAAGGGCGCGTGTTTTTGGAAGAAATGGGTCAAAGTGGCGCACGACGTTTTTCTGGCCTCTCACAATAAATTATCCAACAAGAACAATCTCTTAGCAAAAATTTGGAGCAAACCTAAGCTAATTTGAGAAAACAACATGCTCAACCCTTTGATAAACGAGATAACACTCAGATTGAAACCTTAACCCAACAACTCGAAACCCTAGAAAATGAACAAAGGGCATTCACAACCCGTATTCAAAAAGAATACCCCAAATATTACGCTTTGAAATACCCTCAACCTGTCAAGTTAGCGACTTTGCAAAACCAAGTCTTACAGGAGGGCGAAATGCTGTTGATTTATGGGGTTTTAGAAGGTGATGAAGATATAGAAAGTAAAACCATGCTATGGGTTATCGGCAAAAACCAATTCCAAATGCTAACCCTAGACATCAGCGAAGAGGAACTTCAAGCCAAAGTCGAGGCTTTCCGAGCAAGCCCTAACGCTTTCATCGAAGCGATAAAAACCAAGCCATATTGGGCAATATCCGATCTGGCAGAAGATAACTTGCCGTCGCTGCGTCAAGCCAGTTATGATTTGTACCAATTACTTATGCCGGAAAAATCGAAAACTTTACTCAAAGACGCTCGCACCCTGTACATCGTCCCCACGGGACCCCTTTATGGCTTACCGTTTGGTGCGTTGGATACCCATAACCCCGCTCAACACGATACGCCTCATTACTTAATCCAAGACTATCCGATTGCCTATTTGTCTTCAGCCTCGCTACTCAAAACCATACGGGATACGGAACGCAAAGAAAGTGCGCGTTATCCATTTTTGGCGTTTGCCGATCCAGAATATCCTGAAAATTGTTCATCAACATCGGCTGAGGCGACACAAATCATTCAGTCACTACGGACACAATCTTATTTAAAACTAGCGAGTAGCGAGAATGAAGGGTGTTTTGAAGAACTACCCGAAACCAAAGCACAAGCCGAAACCATTGCCAAACTGCTCAACGCGCCTAAACGTAGCAATGCTTTACAACTACGCGCAAAAGCGTCACGGCAAAATGTCTTTGATTTTAGTGATAAAAAACGCTTAGACGACTACCAATACATGCTATTTGCCGCCCATGCCGTGTTGCCATACGAAATCAGTTATATCAACCAATCTGCTATCGTGCTATCCAATCCAGACACCGAAGGCTATTTGACAATGGCGGATGCCTTTGCTTTAGACATGAATGCCGATTTGGTGATGTTATCGGCTTGCAACACTGGGCGCGGTGAAAAGATTAAAGGTGAAGGGATACGTGGCTTAACTCGTGCTGCGTTTATGTATGCGGGTACGCCTGCCGTCTCCGTGTCATTATGGAAAGTCGAATCGCTCTCTGCCAAAGCATTAAGTATCAGCTTGTTCAAATACCTCCAAGCCGGCAAACCCTTAACGCAAGCATTACGGCAAAGCAAATTGGACTTGATGGCAGATGAAGATTTTGAGATGTACCAGCACCCTTACTTTTGGGCACCGTTTGTGGTGTTTGGGGATGGGAATTGAAATTTTGTTATTCGATGTAAAAAATAAACGCTAAAGACGCTAAAGACGCTAAAGACGCTAAAAACACTCTTTTATCAAAAGAACTCGAAGTGTCTCTTGCGTCTCTTGCGTCTCTTGCGTCTCTTGCGTCTCTTGCGTTATAAGTAATCTTGACATAAAACCAGAAATGTAGGGTGGCTACCCACCCTAAAAAAATGGTGGGTTTAGCTCCGCTGGCCTTCGGCTCCACTTCGTTCCTACCCACCCTACATTAACTGATAACTGATCACTGATAACTGAATGTCACATTTTTTCCAATTAACCAGTTTAGCCCTGATCTGGCGAAAATTAGGGCAGGTTTGGCGATGGCTGCGGAATTGGGTGACTTCTCGCAAACCGCAAGACAAGCCAATTGATGTACAAAGTGCGTTTGCGTGGCAGCATAGCCCAAAAAAATTATGGCTGATGATTCAGCCCCAACAGGCCCAACATGATTATCGCCGCCGTTTTATGATGAATATGCTGGTAGGTTTAGGCATTATTTTGCTGGCATTCCTTTTTCGTGACAGTCCTTTTCTTAAGGGAATAGAAAATGAAGGCATCGACACCTTAATGCAGATTCGGCAGAAAATCATTCCAGCGAATCCAGATATTCCCCCTTTTGTGTGGTTAGATATTGATGACAATACCCATCAGGCATGGCATGCGCCGATGTTTACACCGCGTGATCGCTTGCATCATTTAATCCGTGCCGCTGTCGAGGCTGAGGCGCGTTTAGTGATAGTCGATGTTGATTTGAGTCGAAAAACCCCGATGAACGGTTTGGAAGACTATACAAAAGGCTTAAAACTTCATCCTTATGATCAAGCCCTATCTGATTACTTGGCTAACTATAAAACCGCTTGTTCAAAGGTTTGTCCCCCTATTATTCTGGCTCGCACTTTTCAATCAAGTGCAGCATCTCGCCACCACACACGCCCCAGCTTTTTGGATGAGGCCGCTGAAAAATCGGCACCTTATGTACAATGGGCATCAACATTATTTTTTCGTGATCCTTATGAACATAAAATACGGCATTGGTGGTTATGGCAATCCGCTTGCACCGCCCAACAACCGACGGTTATTCCCTCTATTGAATTATTAGCGGCGGCATTGATTCGCAATGGCCTGTCTCAAACAGCCGGTTTGGAAAAAGCATTGCAGCCTTTCCAGCCTCAAGATTGTTTTGGCACACCGACAACACACTTACCACCGGAAACGATTCAGATGGGTAAGCTCACCGTCAGCACTGAACAGCATGGTATTAAGCAACGGGTGATGTTCAGTATACCGTGGAAAGTTCACAATAATCAGAAGATAAAATATTCACTAAAAGATAAAACAGGCAAAACAATTATTAGCATTTTTAGTGCAAAAGATTTTGCAGAATTATCCCCAAAGGTTAATTTAGAAGCCCTCAAAAATAGCATTGTTGTCATTGGTGGCAGTTACCGTGAAGGGCGCGATTATGCCAATTTGACTCCCTTGGGTGAAATGCCGGGTGCTTTGATCATTATTAATGCGATTCGTACTTTGTTAGAGTATGGAGAGATTAAACCATTACCCAATTGGGTCAAAGTATTGACTTATTTCGGTTTATTGGTATTAATGAGTTTAGTGTTGGCACGGTTTGGTTATGGTTCAGGTAGTATTATTTTGGGTGTGTTTGTTTTAGTTGTTTTGATACCTTGTAGCATTTTATTATTCAATTATGGTATTTGGCTAGATTTTATGCTACCTCTATCCGTGGTTATGCAATTATTGCCTTTGTAATGTTTGACTCAGGATTTTCAGGAAATAAAAAATGTCTGAATCAGGATTTTCAGGATTTCAGGATTTTCAGGATTTTCAAAATTCAATCAAGATTTTTCTTTTTAAAATGTTTGAATCAGGATTTTCAGAATTGAATCAATATTTTTATAAAAAAATTATTATAAAACAATAAGTTATAAAAAAATATTTTATCCTGAAAATCCTGAAATCCTGTAAATCCTGATTCAGACAATTAAAAGAGGAAAAAATTAACATAAATTTACCGCCCTCACCAACACCCCGCCTCTATTCCAAGATTCCGAAACACAAGCCATTGAACAAAGCAATTTACCCGCGTTATCTAAAAAAACATTGCAGGCCGCTTGGTTAGCAAAACAAGGCGGGTGGTATTTTGAAGCGTATCAACGAATAGCAAAGATAACGGGGTATTATCCAGCGCGGTTGCTTAAGCAGGGGTTAGAAAGGGGTAAACGCCCTTAGTGGTTTGAACAGGATTACACGGCATTAATAGGAATGGTGCCACTCGTTTCACGTCAAGTGCTTGAAATCAATAAGGAATAAGTCATAATTATCAATTCACTTGTGCAGGAGAGCGAAAATATCCTGACCACCTAGTGCAGGAGAGCGAAAATATCCTGACCAGCCAGCCACACAAAAGCTCAAGTCAGGTGGTGGTGACTAACATGCTGCCCGTTTTTGCACGCAAAAACGGGTGGAATTTTACTTCCAAAACGTCGGGTGGGCAACGTGGTTGCCCACCTACTGATTAAATGGGTAACTGCACCATCGTAGTAACAACCGTTATTTTTTCAGACTCTTCTTGCATCGTTTCAAATTTCCAGCCCAGTTTAGCATTGTAATCATCAAGCATTGTCAACAAACCTAAGCCTGTCGAGTTATTCGTCATGTTCTCATTTTCTTCAGCACGTTTTATCTGACGAATATAAAATTCTTGTAGATCACAGTGAAGCAATTCTTGTATAAATGACTGAAAGTGTTCTACATTTTCGTTATGTGTACTGTTAATGGCGCTTAACATCAAATGGTCGCTATATAACTGGAATTTAAGACTAATGGGGTATTGAGTACTATCGTCATTGAACTTCATCGCATTTTCCAACAATTCGTTAGCAATATAGCTCACGGCACCTCTGATTTCCTTTCGTTTTTCCAAGCTTGTTGCCTCGTTATCACTAACAGGAAAGAAAGTCGCCAAATAGTCGGCTAAAAAATCCGCCGATAACCCATTATTTCGCCATCGCTGCTGGATGGGGACAAAGCTGGGCGAAAATCCCATTATCAAGTATTCTTGACTGTTCTGTGGGGGATCATTAAATTCTCCAAATATTTTGGTCATAGTATCAATTCTATTAGGTCATTTTAATAATATCTTCGCCAATTGTTGCCAAATATAAAAGGGTGATTATTATGTGGAATTGATTAAATTTCAATCATTTATCGTATTTTAAAACTCAGTAGAACCCAATCTTATTGATTTTAAAGTCTTTTTAAGAATAACCCTGTTTAATACTTAACTTTTAGCGAAGGTATTAAAGAAGCAAAATATTATTGAAAATTGCCCGAGTTGCCCAAGTTGTTCAAAAAAAGAGCTTAAAACCTATAATTAATTCTGAACTCATGAACTCTTGAGAAAACTAGAACAGTCACTATTCATGCCCGTTTTGTGTTTTACTGATGTTAATATCTATATTGAGAACATCATAAGGGGCAACGAGATCGCTCTACGATATGAGGGGGACAATCAAGTTGCCCTATTTTTCTTAATTCAAAAAATCAACCACAGGCAAGCACAGGCAACCACAAGGGATTGCCCCTACGTGGCACGTACTAAACCGGCTTCGACTTGATCGCGGATTTCACGCCCGACGAGGGTTTCAATGAGTTCTAATGTAAAATCCATAGCGGTGCCGGGGCCTCTTCCAGTGATCACTTGTCCATCTTTGATGACGGGGGCATCAACAAAATGCTGATGAGGCACTGACATTTTGTCTAACACACCTGGGTAACAGGTGGCCTTTTTATTGGCTAACAGGCCGGCATTCGCTAAGACTTTCGGCGCAGCGCAAATAGCGGCCGTGTATTTGCCTTGTTGGTACATGTCTTTGAGCAATTGATGAATCCGGGGATCATTGTCGAGATGATCGGCTCCGGGTAAGCCGCCTGGTAAAACGATCATATCAAAGCTTTGTTTAATCGCTTCATCTAATGTGGTATCGGGTATCAACATCACACCACGACTGGCTTGGACAGGTTCTTTATCGAGGCCTGCTGTGACGACGGTAATCCCGGCGCGACGCAAGAGGTCGATGATTGTGACAGCTTCAAGTTCTTCACAACCTTGAGCAAGAGGTACGAGTACAGTAGACATATCAATATTCAATTATCAATGTTAAATTATTATTTATTAATGTAGGGTGAGCAAAGATTGTTGCCCAGCTTTCCATTATCTAATTATTAACTGATTAACGCGAGATCAACCCAGCATTCATAAAATGATTAATCAAATGATTGGGAGGGTGCAACGAAGTTCTACCCACCCTGCTAAAATTCGTTTTCTAGCCATGTCACAATATTTTCATTATTCTCCCATAAGGGTTTTTTCAGCCGATAACCCTGAATATCCGGTTCAATTTCAATCGGGTTTGGAAGTAGACCCAACTTTTCATATAACTCTTTTACTATGTGTGAGTTTGCTTTTATGATAGCCTCTAAATCTTCCGAAACTGAATTGTCATCAATATCTAGATTTAGCTGCTCTCTCAATTCCCCATATCCATCTCCTTCCACGACTAAAACGATATATTTCGATTTCCAGTCGCGTGCCGTTTCTGATTGACGCTGAGTCAAATGAACTTTTGAACCGGATGTCAATTTCACTTCCACTGTGTAAACTGTGTCAGAAGAGACTTGAATTTGACCACTATCCCACCCAACGTTTTCTTCATGCCAAATTTCAAAATCACCACCAAAGTAGATCGTTTTGACTATAGCGTTTCCCAATTGAATGAAGTACAAATTATTTGAGTGCAAAATTTATTTTGCGGCCTGATTTTCGTTCCAAATTTATTTTGCGGTTCGATTTTCTTGATATAACTGTACTTTATTCAATCGGGAAACGCTATATCAAGGTTTAAGTTTTTCTTCATCGTCTAGTATATTAAGGATAGATTCTCGTCCTGCAAATTGAAGAGTTTGGCCACTGAGTTTATCTAAGATATTGCCATTAAATTGACAATCCTCTATTGGAACCTCTTCTGTCTCGGAAGGATAAATGCGGCGAGAGCCTTCTAATAAGAGATGAAATTGAGAAGTGAGATTATCCTGGCTATCTGGTAACCAATACTGGATTTCTCTTAAAGAACGTAAGAGTGGCAATAACACACCAATTTGAGTGGCTAAATCATTTATGAACAATTCTTGTGGCGATTTATCCCCCAGAAATTCTTTGACGATAATGGATTGATCTGTTTTTTTGCGTAGGGGTATCCACAATATGAAATAGGCGGGTTCTAAAATAAGTTTTTTCAGATAATCTTTGATAAGGGAGGCATCTGATTCTACCAATTGTCCCCAATTAGGATGTTTTGAATCATTGCCTTGTATATCTTCCCACGGATTTAAAAAATCAGCTATTTCAAAATTTTCTGATTTTGATGCCCCCAAAAAAAAGAATGCATCGCAAAGATGAAAAACACTTTTTTGACCTAAACCAAATTTGCCAATAGTGGCTTTTTGTCCAGCCCTATCATCCATGCCAAAAGAAAGGACTGTTGATTTGATCGGGTAAACTCACCATTATTCAGGAAAAAAAGTGCTGGTCGTTGTAATAGGGGATGTTTGGCCGTTGGTAAACCCGATGTCCACCCAAAAGACAATTTTGTGGCACCACTATCATCAGCATTTTGTACGATTTCCTTTATAATAGGAAATCCTTCTTTATAACGATCACGCAATAAAGTACGAATTTCGCCAATCAGGTTTACTTTGTATGATGCCATAAATACTATTTGTTCCTAGTTTTAATGAATTCTAATGTCAAATCCATGACGCTGCTTATTTCAATCATCACTTGTCGGCCTTTTTGATAACGGGTGCCTCGACAAAATGTTGTTCAGGCACTGACATTTTGTCTAGCACACTTTGGTAATGGGTGGCTGATTTATTTAAGAGGCAGGCATTCGCTAAAACTTTCGGCGCGGCGCAAATAGCTGCCGTGTATTTAGTTTTGTTGCTATATGTCTTTGAGCAGTTGATGAATATGGGGAGTCTTGTTGAAATAATCGGCTCTGGGTAAGCTTCAATTATCATTGTTCAATTCCACATTTAGCGAAGCTAAATGTGAAATACCGTTTTTGCGCGCCAACCAAAATTGGGGAAAAGAAATCAGTTATTGATGTAGGGTGGGCTATTTCCACCCTACAACATGATAACGGTTTACTGATGACTGAGAATATTGAGGCCTTTTAATAAGTTTAAGGCTTCATAAACCGCGTAATCCTTTTTTACCAAAGGTTCTTCGGTGCTTTTGGAGACATCGGTTTCATCGTTATCATCCGATTTATCGTTGTCCAAATGACCCGCTAAATCCGATTCTTTAATACCTAAATCCTCCTCTAATTCTACCGAGGCAATTTCAATTTTGTTTAACACAATGTCAGGTTTAATGCCTTCGGCTTGTATAGAACGACCTGAAGGCGTGTAATAACGGGCCGTTGTCAGTTTGAGAGCGGCATCATTATTCATGGGTAAGATGGTTTGTACTGACCCTTTTCCGAAGGTTTTGTTACCCATAATGATGGCGCGTTGATGATCTTGAAGGGCACCTGCAACAATTTCTGAGGCTGAGGCTGAACCGCCATTAACTAAGACGACCATTGGTGCACCATTTAGCCAGTCTTCAGAATCCGCTTGGAAGCTTAGGGAGGAATCTGCAACACGGCCTTCTGTATAGACAATTCGCCCACTAGTGAGAAATGCATCTGAGACTGCGACAGCGGCATTTAATACGCCCCCTGGATTATTACGCAAATCCAGTACTAATCCTTTGAGCTTATTATTGTCTGTCTTGATGTCTGTGATGGCCTTTTCTAAATCATCGGCCGTATGGGCCTGAAAATGACTGATGCGGATATAACCATATCCGGGTTCAAGAAGACGGCTTTTGACACTTTTTACTTTGATGATATCGCGTTCAATCGTGATCTTGATGGGTTTTTCTTCGTTTTCGCGCACTATAGTGAGCTTGATGTTGCTACCTGGTCTGCCGCGCATTATTTTGACGGCTTCTGTGAGTGTCATGCCTTTGACTGGGGTATCATCTAAACGGATAATGAGATCACCGGATTGTACCCCTGCGCGTTGTGCGGGCGTGTCATCAATTGGCGCAATCACTTTAACAAAGCCATTGTCCATACCGACTTCAATGCCAAGTCCACCAAATTCACCCGTCGTGCCAATTTGTATTTCTTGGTAAACTTCGGGTGTTAAGTAGCCTGAGTGCGGATCAAGTCCTGTCAACATGCCTTGAATGGCATTTTCTAACAGGGTTTTGTCATCCACTTCTTCAACATAATCACGTTTGATTCTGTGAAAAACTTCGGTAAAAGAACGCAGTTCTTCAAAAGGTATCGTTTTTGCTGAATTGTCCGTTTGGTTACGAGTAGCAAAGACACTACCTGCAACAGCGATAAATGAACCTAACAGAGAACCTATCAATAAGGTAGGTAAATGACGAAACAGGGTTCTTCGCATTATAGTTTATACTCCATAGTTTGTGATCAGGCGTGATCACGGACGAGGATTATCAATGAGCAATGATCAATTATCAATTCCACGCAAAAAGGATTTGCGTGGAATTCAGTTATCAAAACCTTGATAATGCTTGGAATTTGCTGATGCCTAATAAGGCCAAGCGATTTAATGAATAACTCTAGTTAGTCATTCTACTAGAACTGAAAGTGGTGTCAAGATATGATTTTTAATAACATTTTTCAATCAATACAAGCTATGAATCGCGGATTTTACGGATGACATTTATGTACCGTGATAAAAAAAAAACGGTAGTGAGGCATAAAGCTGATCAGATAGAACACGGATTCGGCTTTTTCTCATTTAGCTTCGTTGCTGTCGTGGAACGCTGATTTTTTTAATCAGTGTTAATCATGCTCATCAGTTTAATTCAGCGTTTTTTTTCAACCTTCAAAAATCACGTAGCCATTTACGGGGAGCTTGAGGTTCGCCTTGGTGGCGAATTTCAAAATACAATGCTGATATTTTGCGTCCTCCACTATTACCTACGCTGGCAATAATGTCGTGGGCTTTTACCCAATCCCCTGTTTTGGTATACAGACTTTGGTTGTGGGCATATAAGCTCATATATCCTTTAGCATGATCAACAATGACTAATAAACCTAGATTGCGAAACCATTGAGCGAAAACAACTCGTCCCGAGGCGACAACTTGGACTTTTTCCCCTTTCTTTGCAGCAATCAACATGCCTTGCCATTTTAAGTGACTAACCAGTTGTTCACCAAATTGCTTGAGGACTCGCCCTTTGACGGGCATCGCTAATTGTCCTTTGAGTTTAGCAAATGGCATAGGTTCGGGCGATTGAGGAATGTTTTTGAGGGCCTCTCCCAAAGTGCCTAGCAAGGTTTCTAAGTGACGTTTGTCTTCCTGTAAACGTTTGAGTTGTTTACTTTGACTTTCAAGGGTTTTAGCGAGTTCCCCTAAAATTTTATGACGCTCTTGATAATTGATCTCAAGTTCTGCTTTTTTATGAGTATGATTCTTAACTAATTGATTTAAATCCGTTGTTTCGAGTTCAATGGTATCGTGAAGCTGGTTTAAGCGTTGCAGAATGGCCTTGATGGATGCAATTTGGCGACTTCTTGCACGGTTAAAGTAGTCATAATAAGTTAATACGCGCCCAATGGTAACGGGATATTCTTGATTTAACCAGAGTTTTAAATAATCTTGTTGTCCCATTATGTAGGCTGCACGAACTTGTTGCGCCAAAACTTGGCGTTGTGTCTTCAGTTGGGTTTGTAGGGTGAGTTGTTGATTTTCTAAGTCGGCTAAAGTGTTTTCTTTATCAATACGCGCACTATGTAATGTTTCTAAACGTTGAGCAATTTCTCCTATGTCTTCTTCACTGTTTTGTAATTGGCGTTGCAAACGACCGTATTGAGTACGGGTGTTGTGCATTTGGGTTTGTAATTGTTGAATGCGTAACGTCAATTGATGGAGTTGTTCTTGCGTAACCGTAGTGGCATTTGCGACAGAAATGCTTGTTAGGCTCAGCGATAAGATAGCTATCCAAAATCGACACATGGTACTTTTCCTACATTTAAAAAGAGGGTGGAACACGCAGCTTCGCTTTACCCTCAATCAATGCCATTAACGAGTAGGCAATTTATTATTGAGCTTTGCCTTGATTAGCAACCGCTTGTTCTGCTTGTTTAATGGCTTCTTGATCACCAAGGTAATAGTGCTTGAGAGCCTTTAGATTTTCATCTAATTCATACACTAAAGGTATGCCTGTTGGTATATTCAAACTCACAATCTCTTCGTCTGAAATATTATCAAGATGTTTGACCAGTCCCCGTAAGCTGTTGCCGTGTGCAGCAATAATAACCTTTTTGCCCTGAATAATTGTTGGGGCGATGGTTTCCTTCCAACAATAGACAACACGTTCAATGGTGCTATCTAAACACTCAGTGACCGGCAAATCGGAACGATTGAGAGATTGATAACGTGGTTCATGTCCGGGATATCTTTCGTCTGAGGGTTCGAGTGCTGGTGGGGGGATATTACAACTTCTTCTCCAAATTTTGACCTGATCTTCACCATATTCTTTTGCCGTTTCCGCTTTGTTTAAGCCTTGAAGCGTACCGTAATGACGTTCATTTAATCGCCATTCGCGATAGACAGGAATCCACATTAAATCCATCTGATCCATCGTGATCCAAAGGGTTCTAATTGCCCTTTTAAGGACGGAGGTAAACGCGACATCAAACGTGTAACCTTCGTTTTTAAGCAGATTGCCTGCATTCAAGGCTTCTTGTTTACCCTTTTCAGAAAGGTCAACATCTGTCCAGCCGGTGAAACGGTTTTCTTTATTCCAAACACTTTCACCATGTCTTAATAAGACTAATTGATACATCAATTTTTTTTTCTCCGCAAACAGTAAAATGTGCCAATATTATTCCAATAACCTATTCAGTGACAATGATTCGTCAAAAAAAATAGGGGTTGCCTAGATAAAGCATAATCAATAATTATTATTAATGCTAACTCAGGTAAAGTCCAAACGTCCCTATCGTATAGGGGATTATAAAAAATAATAGATGAAAGCTATAAATAGATTTCATAGACTGAAACTGATACTTTATCACAATATCTTTGATACTATAAGCACTGTTAATGTGACTCAAAAAACAATAACTTATATTAATAATACCAATATAAAGGTATAAATTAGTCTTATCAAATCGCTTTTTGACAAATTATCCTGTTAGAGATTGATGAGTGTGATGATTTTTTGATTGAGAAAGCGTGATGTCAATAATTGATTTGAGGGAATGTCATCGATTTTAAAGATAAATTATTGTTTTTGGCGCTGGTAATGTTTCTTCTATGATGGATTTGCAAAACGCCGACGTGCAAGCATAAATCAAAGACTTACAGAGTATCATTTTATCCTTTCGGTTTAATCGTTTTGCAAGAGGCTCCTGTTTTTGATTAATGCTTAATTTCTATTTTTCAATTTTTAATTTTTAATTAAAAATGGCGGCGTTTAGGCCTGTCAAAGTCCAATTTCATAAAGATAACTGATAATTGAATTATTGATAAAGCTGATTTAAGGCGATAGCGGAAAAATAATATACCCGTAATAATATATAGGTTTTTTGAAATAACTTGGTTTATTTTCATTTTGTGTGGGTATTTTATTTAGCCGCAACCGCCTAAGTTTAGCAAAGCAGCCCTTCGGTTTGCTAATTCACTTTTGATTTATCAAAAAATAAATATTGAGTATTAAAATTATCAATGATACGGCCCTAAGCTCATGCCTCAATGATGAAGACTACTCTTAAATTATCAATAAAATTAAATAGTTATTTGCTCAACACCAGAAAAATTTAGCGATTTGTACTGTTGTTTAAAATTTAGACGACTTAAGTAACCTATAATATACTACTTTAATTAAATATCTAATGGACAGATTGATACAAATGATGAATACTAATCCTTTTTCCGAATTTAATATGAAATCGGTGGCTGATCATGTTCCGTCTTTCACACTTATCACGCATGATGATGATATTGAACGTGCAGCACGATCCTTGAAAGCCATGTCACATCCATTGCGTTTGAAAATTCTTTGCGTTTTGGGTGAATCCGAATATAGTGTGCAGGATATTGTTGAACAGGTAGGTACCTCACAAAGCAATATCTCACAGCATTTAGCTATTTTACGTGACAAGGGTATTTTAGCCTCGCGTAAAGATGCTAACCGCGTTTATTATCGGGTAAGTGATGCACGCACATTGCGCCTTATCAGTATGATGCGTGAGGTGTTTTGCTCATTTTGTACGCATACTTGAATCATAGCACAGCAACCTCTATTATTCTGTTTTTGATTTTAACTCAATGGCAAGAGGATTTAATGATTATGACAGTTGAACGAATCGTGTTTATTGTCGCTGGTTTTTTTATTTTACTCTCATTGGCTTTAAGTCAATTACATCATCCTTATTGGCTTTGGTTTACCGCATTTGTTGGGGCTAATTTATTTCAAAGCGGCTTTACGCGCTTTTGTCCACTGGCACTAATCCTCAAAAAAGTGGGTGTACCAACTGATAGACAAAAAGCCAATCTTTCAGGTGAAATGCAGACTCCTTAACATAATGGAACAATTTGTTGAATTTGTGGGAAATCATTCGGCCTTATTTTTGGGCCTCAGCATCGTCATCAGTTTACTGATTTGGAATCTCTTGAGTGAGCAAGTTAGTGGGATTAAATCTTTAGTTCCACAAGAAGCGACTTTACTGATTAATCATGAAAATGCTATTGTGCTTGATGTACGTGAGAAAAACGAATATGCAAACGGGCATATTCTAAAATCAGTGCATATTCCGTTAAGTACTTTATCTGATAAAATGAAGAGCTTGGAAAAATACAAGACACGTCCAATTATTGCCAGTTGCATGAGTGGTAACCGTTCGGGACGTGCATGTCGTTTGTTGAAGAAAAATGATTTTGAAAAAGTTCATAATCTCAAAGGCGGCATTATTGCGTGGCAAAATGCAAATTTACCCCTGGCTCGGGGTAAAAACTAATTGATTAATTAATTCTACTTTGTCACATTACACCTCAGTAATTGATTGATGATAAAGAGCCTATTGATACTGTTCTTTTTAAATCAATGATATGACAAAGTGAGCCTCTCGCAAAACGATTGAGCATAAACGATAAATCAATAACTTAGCTGACATGATGTAGTCGTAAGTTATTGATTTTTTGTTGAGCGTCGGAGTTTTACAAGTCCCTCAAAGTTAGAATTAATTTGATAAGGGATATTTAATGAATGCGCATTAAGTTCAGTTATCAGTTATAAAATTATCCCTTATCAATGATTCTAATAAGGGTGGCAACACATAATTGATTTTGAAAAAGATATTTTGTACTGATTGATTTGATTATTATACTAAATGAGTTAATTTATTAATTCTGATTATCATTTTCCACGCCGTGGAAATCTCTATTTATCAGGTTGTTGGCTCCCTTAAACATAACTAAAGAGGATGACATAGTGGAAGAAGTTACGCCTAATCAGGCCGATGCCGGTGCTGCCGCGCAAGAGAAATTTGGGATACAAAATATCTATGTCAAAGATCTCTCTTTTGAGGCACCCAATTCACCCAGTATTTTCATGGATAAATGGAAACCACAATTAGAATTGGAGATGTCTAATCAGATCGAGAAGTTGAATGAAGAACTCTACGAAGTCACCTTAAACATTACCGCTACTGTCAAAGTCGAAGAAAAAACGGCCTTTCTCGTTGAACTTCATCAAGCTGGCATTTTCAGCCTAATGGGGTTTCCCGACGATAAATTGTCGTATATGCTCAATAGCTATTGCCCCAATATTTTGTTTCCGTTTGCCCGTGAAAGCATTTCTAATGCGGTGACTCGTGGCGGATTTCAGCCGCTATGGTTGGCACCCATCAACTTTGATGCGTTATATGCCCAACAACTTCAGAAAAAACAAGAACAAGCCCAAACTGCCCCTGCCAATATGAATTAAGAATTAAAAATGAACCGCTGAACTGTGAAAAGTGAAAAATGTGAAAAGTGAAAAATGAACATTCGCTGCAAAAATTGCAGCGCAAGAAGACTGTTCAAATCACTTTTAATCAGGGCGGTTTTATAAGGCTTTGTATATAGATTCAAGTCAACCTATAGCTTGTAGCATATGAATTGATACCACAATTTTTGATTAACTATATGAAATATATATTTATTAGTTTTCAAAATAGTACAAACTCATATGCTACAAGCTATAGTACATCGTCAAGTTTGTTTTGAGGGGTAAAATTCGTATGCTTGGGTTCCGCCACATTCTATATAACCCATCAAAACAAGTTGGACAAAGTACTAGTTGAAATAGAATGAAAAATGAATTTCATATTTAGCGTGAACCGAAGGTAGGCTACGCTAAATGTGAAATACCGTTTTTGCGCGCAAAAACTTCTTAAGTGAAAATGTCAAAAATTGACAAGCTAGGTTTGATGTTTGATCATTTGTTGCCGTTATTAATTCACAATTCACATCATTCACAATGACTTCGGTAACGAAGTTTCACAACTCACTTTTCGACTACTGTGACACTACAACAACCTATTTTGGTATTGGGTGCCGGATCGTGGGGTACTGCCCTTGCGATGGTATTGGCTCGTAACGGCAATAAAGTGTGGCTTTGGGGTAGAGATGCTGCTCATGTTAAGCAGATGAAAGAAACGCGACAAAATGCCCGTTTTTTGCCAGATATTCACTTTCCTGAGACTTTACAACCCATTACTAGCTTAGAAGCCTCTGTAGCACAGGTGAATGAAATTGTAGTCGTGGTGCCCAGTCATGCCTTTCGTGAAACGCTCAACATCTGTGCCCCCTACTTGACAACCACAGCGCGTGTCTGTTGGGCAACAAAAGGCTTAGAAAACGATACGGGCTTATTGCTACATCAAGTGGCTGAACAAATGGTGGGAACGCGACGGCCCTTAGCAGTATTATCAGGCCCCTCATTTGCCAAGGAAGTCGCTTCTGGATTACCCACGGCCGTCACAATCGCATCACAGTCTGCTCAATATGCCCAAGATTTGGTGAGATTATTTCATAATCCTGATTTTCGCCCTTATACCAGTACCGATGTTATTGGTGTACAACTGGGTGGCGCGGTAAAAAATATTATGGCCATTGCTGCTGGCATTGTTGATGGCTTAGGTTTGGGAGCGAATACCCGTGCGGCTTTGATTACCCGCGGATTGACGGAAATGGTGCGCTTTGGCACAAGATTGGGTGGACAACGTGAAACGTTTATGGGTTTAGCGGGCTTAGGTGATTTAGTGCTCACTTGTACTGACAATCAATCACGCAATCGCCGTTTTGGTTATGCTATCGCGCAAGGTTGCGATATTGGGCAAGCTCAAACCGAAATTGGGCAAGTTGTTGAAGGTGTGCGAGCTACTCATGAAGTCAACCGTTTAGCCCAACAAGATGGAATAGATATGCCCATTGTTGAGCAAGTTGAGAATGTACTACAAAAAGTGTGTACCCCTTTAGAGGCTGTGCAAGCTTTATTATCACGTCAACCCAAACCTGAATTTAGTGAACATAAATAGGGTGGATTCTAGGTTAAAGTTTTTGTTTCGCAAAAACGTTAACCTCGAAACGTGTTTTTGTTGCCCACAATCAGTTATCAGTTATAAAGTCACCGATTAAATTTTCAATCATTTAAAATAGGTACACATAAGTCTTTTAACATTATTATCGGCATCAATCAGCTCAATCAGCGTTCTATTCTTAACTTCAAAATTGGCCTACCTCATCCATTTCTCCCCCCCTTTTCCTATCCTAATAGAATAAAAAGAAACGATCATTGTGCAAAGCGATGATTTATGAGTTAGACAGGATAGAACGCTGATTTAACTGATTATCCTGATTGACACTGATAAATTAGCGCAAATCAATCTATTTAATTTATGATAATCAGCGTTCCATAATCTTTTTCAATAACATTATCTAATCTAATATTTTCTTTCATTACCCCCTATTCCATACATTATTATAATTGACTTTTAAAATATACCCTTATCTAATTGATAATTTTGGTAGTTTCTACAAAGCTATGCCGCTATTAAAAAATAAATTCTATGCGAAAAGTGAGTTGATAATTGATTTAGCGTAGCCTCTCTTCGGTTCCACACAATTTGGCGCGCAAAAATTGTATTTCAGCGAAGCTAAATGTGGAATTGATAATTGATAATTGATAATTGATAACTGAAAAAAATGAATCTTGATTTTCTTGAATTTGAACAGCCTATTGCAGAACTGGAAGCCAAAATTGAAGAGTTGCGTTGTGTTAGCAATGACACTGAAATCAACATTAGTGAGGAAATTGCGCGTCTGCAAACTAAGTGTGAAGAACTCACTGGAAAAATTTTCTCGACTTTAAGCGCTTGGCAGATTGCACAGCTCGCACGGCATCCACAACGCCCTTATTTACTTGATTATGTTAATTTGATCTTTACCGATTTTGAAGAATTACATGGTGATCGGCTTTTTGGTGATGATCAAGCTATGGTGGGTGGGTTGGCACGGTTTCAAGATCGTCCGCTAATAATCATTGGTCAACAAAAAGGCCGTGATACTAAAGAAAAAATACGACGTAATTTTGGTATGGCACGTCCAGAAGGTTATCGCAAAGCTTTGCGTCTGATGAAAATGGCCGAGCGTTTTAAACTACCTGTTCTGACTTTTATTGATACACCAGGTGCCTATCCGGGGGTTGATGCCGAAGAACGGGGGCAAAGTGAAGCGATTGCCCGTAATTTATATGTCATGGCGGGTTTAAAAACGCCTATTATTTCCACAATCATTGGTGAAGGGGGTTCAGGCGGTGCTTTAGGAATCGGTGTCGGTGATAGATTATGTATGTTGGAATACAGTACTTATTCAGTCATCTCTCCCGAAGGGTGCGCCTCCATTTTATGGAAAAGTGCTGATAAAGCGCCAGAAGCGGCAGAAGCCATGAATCTCACTTCACAACGCCTTAAAGAATTGGACTTAATAGATGTCATCATACCTGAACCATTGGGTGGGGCACATCGTGATGTTAAGGCTATAGCACAGAATTTGAGTGCCGTATTGCAAGAAAATTTAGAAACCCTTGATCGACTATCCCTTGACGAGTTGCTAGAAAATCGCTATCAGCGTTTCATGCAATTTGGGCAGTTTGAGCAAGGGTAATACTGTAACGCATTCAATTTATTCCCCTTTATTTATTGGGTAGACTGATGATAACTCACAAACTATGAACTGGTACGGCTTATACACCTTATTTGGCAAAGAAGTGTGGCGTTTTATGAAAGTCGGCACTCAAACTATCCTCGCGCCGGTTGTCACCGTGTTATTATATTTGCTCGTTTTTGTTTCAGTATTAGAAGAACATATCGAAGTCTATGAAGGCATCAGCTATACCGCCTTTTTGGTTCCTGGCTTAATCATGATGTCTGTCATTCAAAACGCTTTTGCTAACACGTCATCAAGTTTATTCCAATCCAAAATGACGGGTAGTCTCGTTTTTTTGCTACTGCCGCCTTTATCCAGTTTTGAATTTTATTTGGCTTATCTTGCCGCCTCAGTGCTGCGGGGGGTGTTTGTTGGGCTAGGTGTGTGGGTATCAACCTTGTGGTTTGTGGTGTTGCCTATTGACAGTCTGTGGGCATTAGTGGTTTTTGCCGTCTTAGGCAGTGCCATCTTAGGCACATTAGGATTGATTGCCTCACTTTGGGCAGACAAATGGGATCATATTTCTGCCTTTCAAAACTTTCTAATTGTGCCACTGATTTTTTTAAGTGGGGTATTTTATCGAATAGACACCTTACCCCATTTTTGGGAAAAAGCGTCTTACTATAATCCATTTTTTTACATGATTGATGGATTTCGTTATGGTTTTTTCGGAGTCTCCGAGATCGATATCACTATCAGTTTAATGATTGTCAGCGTTTTTTGGTTCATTGTCAGCGTATGGTGTTTGTGGTTATTGCATATTGGGTATAAAATTCGTTATTGATATCAACAAATTGAAAGGCAATGTCACCTGATTGGTGGGCAACACGTTGCTCATCCTATATAAACTGAAACTCATGTCTGCACAAGTTCAACCACAACAACATTATTACTCAGAAGAAGACTATTTAGATTTAGAGGAAGCAGCAGAGTACAAAAGTGAATATCACGACGGAGAGATTTTTCTAATGGCAGCTATAGATGTTCAGAAAACTCATTTCATCTGAAGGGCAAACGACAAGGGCTAGAATTGAAATCTTTCCCTTTCCAGATTTCACTGTCAGATATTTATGATCAAGTTGATTTTGAAAAAAGTAATAACGACAAAAATGGCTTATAAAAAAGGCTTACCCCCTATCATACTCTGTGTTACTCTGTGAACTTTATGGGAGGTTCAAGTTTTTGCACGCAAAAACTTGAACCTCCAATCTTGAAATGACAAACTGTACTCAGGATGAATTGAATCCATCCTTTATTTATAAGCAATCAAAGCTTGTAACAGGGAAACATTATGGCTAATTCCAATTCTATCATGGTGATTTTTCCCTATCGCTATCAAGACATTTGGATGTTTGATGACGAAAAAGTGGGCCTGGTGCAAGAACCTTTTGTTGACGGTATGCCGGAAATCATTGATCTGTTTGTTCAAAACATGCCGAATGCAGAACAAGGTTTCAAGCTGTTCTTTTCGGCTACGCCTTTTCCGAGTTATCAAGCTGAACTAGTTTGGGTTAGAGAAGAATGTGGCGGCAACTGGTATCGTTGGGAAACCCATCAATTAGAAGGTTGGCTATGCCCTGCCTTATTCAAATACTTCCCAGAAGCACCACAATACATTTATTGTAAGGCAGAGCAAAGTTGTGCTATTGATGGGTGATTTTTATTCTTTCACCTCTAATCCAGATTGCATCACTCATTTGTTTATTCCCATTGAAGCTTCTATGAATACGATAAGATGTGCTATAAACACACACCTGCTGTTCGAATGTTTCGACTGATACAATGACATTCTGTAGCGAATCTCTGAATTTTTTATGATATAGGTTATAATAAACACTATTCTCACCGTAAAGGCGTAAAGGCCACAAAGGGACACGAAATTTATAATGAAATTTCAATTCACCTGCCTTTGGTTTCTAATCAATACAAAAAATGTATTAAAATCAATCATTTATATTTAAAGGTTCAATCAATTATTTCAATTAGGAACCACTATGCCAAATAAAAATAGTTACACCTACGAAGAATTACTGCAATGTGGACGCGGAGAACTATTTGGGCCGGGTAATGCACAATTACCCATGCCCCCTATGCTAATGTTTGATCGTATCGTCGATATTTCGGAAAATGGAGGTAGTGCGAACAAAGGACACATCATTGCAGAACTTGATATACATCCAGAACTGTGGTTTTTTAATTGTCATTTTCCCGGCGATCCGGTGATGCCAGGTTGTCTCGGCCTAGATGCCTTATGGCAATTGATTGGCTTTTTCTTAGGCTGGTTGGGTGGACAAGGGCGTGGACGTGCGCTGGGTGCAGGTGAAGTCAAATATAAGGGACAAGTGACCCCTAAAAATAACCGGGTGATTTACCGTATTAATATGAAAAGAGTGATTATGCGAAAACTGGTGATGGGTATAGGTGATGCCGTGATGGAGATTGATGGACGGGAAATTTATTTTGCTAAAGATTTACGTGTTGGTTTGTTTACTTCGACAGAAAAATTTTAAGAGGATAAAGCCGTGAAACGTGTTGTGATCACCGGGCTTGGCATTGTGTGCAGTATTGGCAATAACAAGCAAGAAGTTTTGGACTCTTTGCGTCAAGGATATTGCGGCATTGAATTTCATCAAGAATATGCTGATCTAGGCTTTCGCACTCATATTCATGGTGGTATTCACCTTGACGTGAATACCTTAATTGAGAAAAAAGTGAGACGCTTTATGGGCGATGCGGCCGCATTCAATTATGTTGCCATGCGCGAAGCGATTGCTGATGCGAATTTATCAGACAGTGATGTTTCTCAACCGCGTACTGGTTTAATCAGCGGTTCAGGTGGCGCGTCGCCCGCTAATCAAGTTTTAGCAACTGATCTATTGCGTAGTAAAGGCTTGCGTAAAGTGGGCCCCTATATGGTGCCTCGCACGATGGGGAGTACCACTTCGGCCTGTTTAGCAACCGCTTTTAAGATTAAAGGCATCAATTATTCTATCAGCTCAGCCTGTTCCACCAGTGCCCATTGTATTGGTAATGCTTATGAACAAATCCAAATGGGCAAACAAGACATAGTGTTTGCCGGCGGTGGTGAAGAAGTGCATTGGAGCATGACGCTGCATTTTGATGCCATGGGCGCATTGTCTTCTAAATATAACGATAGCCCAAAAACGGCCTCACGCCCTTACGACGCTACCCGTGATGGGTTTGTGATTTCAGGCGGCGGTGGTATCGTGGTTTTAGAAGAATTAACACACGCTCAAGCGCGTGGCGCTAAGATCTATGGCGAAATTGTTGGCTACGGTGCAACTTCAGACGGTTTTGATATGGTACAACCGTCAGGTGAAGGCGCGGTACGCTGTATGCAGCAAGCCTTAGAAAGCGTCCAAACGCCGATTGACTATATCAATGCCCATGGCACAAGTACGCCAGTTGGCGATATGCGTGAATTAGAAGCGATTAAACACGTTTTTTCTGACAAGATACCGCCTGTCAGCGCCACCAAATCTTTGACAGGACACGCTTTAGGCGCGGCAGGGGTTAATGAGGCGATTTATAGTTTGTTAATGATGGAAAACAATTTTATCGCTGCCTCAGCCAATATTACTGAACTTGATCCACAGGCAGAAGGCATACCCATCGTGCGTGAAAACAGGGAAAATGTCACACTTAACACCGTCATGTCTAATAGCTTTGGTTTTGGCGGGACAAATGCGTCTTTAGTGTTTCAACGATTTACAGGGTAAGGGAAAGCCAAGCGTTACGATAATGTAGGGTGGGCAACGGGTTTTTGTTGCCCACCATTCCCATCAAGCGTTTTGTTTAAATTTTTTGTAGGATGGGCAACGGTTTTTTGTTGCCCACCATTTTCCTATCAAACGGCGCGGCGTGTTTTGTGCCAATGTTCGCGTACAACGCTGGCCGTTTGGCGATGCCTGAACTTTATCATTAGGCTTTCTACTGTTAGGTAAATCCATAAAAATAATTATCCCAATCATTGTCATTCTAGAAAAATCAGGACAATACGAATAAACCATTTTTCTAAACCAGGCATTCGTTCAAATCGTTTTGGAAGCGAGTTCATGGCTTTTTTCGTCAATTTTACCCCTTTCTGATAAATCTCTCTAATAACGACAACAATGGGATGAATACCAATAAAGGACGGAATATTTTTTGCTTAAACGAAAAATATTTACGATATCAATAAATGGGGTTATACATATCTCATAATAAAAAATCAAAATTAACATAATACCTAAAAATGGCAATTAAAATTTGAGAGAGTTTTTTTCCGTAAATTGAGATTGTATTCCCATTTTTTTTGTCTCATTTTAACTTTTATTAACCAAATAATGATTACATTTTTGAAAAAGGGTGTCATTATTAAGTTGCAATAATTGCCAAAAAGTCGAAATTTTAACGATATTCAAATCAAAAAACGTCGTTATCCCTGACTCCCAAAAGGAATAATAAAAATAAAGCACTTAAATATTGCTGCCCTTAAGCGATGTTTAAATTAGAAATTTATTCTTCAATCTCCCGCTATCGTTCTTTAAAAACAGAGTTTTTGGAAAGTGTTAGGACAAATTGGCGGGCTCGATGAATTTAAATTCGCGACGCGATCCGTCAGCGCCTAAGCGAACCAAGCCTTTTTGCCCGTAGCTATAATAACTTAAGACATACAGATTACCAAACTTATCAAAATCAACATCGATAGGGTAATGGAGGTCGGTTGCAAACTCGGAAACGTCACCTTCTGGTGTGATTTTTAAAACGGTATGCTTGGAATAGTTGGCAATATAAAGATTACCAGCTGCATCGAAATCACTTCCGCGAGGCGATTTGACTAAGTCATTTTCTTGAACAAAAGGTTCAATGTTGACTTCGCTGCTGTTGATAGCCTTTGTTTTTCAGGGTAATGGTAGCGGTAACGGTGGTAGACTCAACGTTTTGATTACCTTGATTGGCAATTTGGGCGGTGAGTTTGATGGGTTTTTTGGCTGCCAGTTGGGCAATGGGTGGCCCAAAAGCCACATGGCCGCCAATGCGTTTGGTGGGTTGAATGACGACTTGTGTGCTGCGTTCTGCCAGCAATTGGCCGGTTTCGGTATGGTAAGCTTGCACAATGACTTCATAATCACCTGGAATATGGCGTGCGGTTTGCCATTCAACGGTGGTGTTGAGTTGGCCGTTGGCTTCTACTGAAACGAGATTATTAATAACGGGTGTGAATTGTTCAACTAATTCACCGGTTTCATTAACGATTTTCAGGAGAAAACGGATTTCTTGAGCATTGTCTTCTTTGTTATTTAAAACGAGTTCCAGAAGGGCACCGGTTAAGGCTTCGTAGCTGGTTTGATCACTGCTGATTGAGGCGATTTCGAGACCACTTTCGGCTGCGGGGGTGAGGTTAAAATCAAAGGTGACAACACCTGAACCGCTGAGATTGAGGTTGTAGTTGGTGCTTAAATAGTTCAGCGCACTGGCTGTGATTTTGAAGGTTTTTATGTCAATGTCTTCAAGACGATAATTGCCGTTTTCTGCGGTGAGCGCACTGCTTTCTAAGGTTTCTATACTGACATTGGCACCTTCAATCGGTTCTCCCGTATTGGCATCTTTGACTTGACCGATGAGGGTTGTGGTTGCGGCTTTGACGGTTTTGGGTAAGTGGGTGGTGCCTAAATCTACCATGCCACCTGGGGGTGCGAGTACGGTGAATAGGCCCGTTTGATAACCTTTGATGGCGATTTTAATGTTCAATTCGCCAGGCGTGACTCCGGAAATGGCAAAAGCACCGTTGTCGTCGGTTTGGCCAGTGTGTTCGGTGCCGATAATCGTGATGAGGGCATCAGTCAAGGGGATTCCGGTTTCGCTATCTTGAATCAGGCCTTTGACTGTGATTTCGGCATTGGGGGGTGTTGTGCCGGTTGGATTGATGGCTGGAGAAAAGCTGAGTGTGACTCCTCTTGTGACGGTACCTGTGCCACTGAGGGTGTCGTATCCAGAAATAGAAGCACTGACGGTGACGGGCCCGGGGGGGCTGACAATGGCATAGTAGCCTTGTTCATCAGGTGCGAAGCTGTTATTGAAAACCAAGAAGGCTTCGGTAGCCGCTCCCCGTCGTTCACCTTCGGTTAAGTCTTTAAATAACAGGTTGAGTTGAACTTTCTGGCCTTGATTGTCTACCTGGGACAGGTTCCAAATGTATTCTTTCTGACCGTTTTCTAGCTCATGTACTGCCGTTGGTGCCGGATCGGTGCTTTCCAGATTCACATCATCACGGGTTATCATATGCGCTTCTACGTCAATACCGCCACAGATCACGGGGAAGGATAAGATTTTGCCCCGGTTCAAATCCGTCCAGACGAGTAATCTCTGATTAAAGCGATCATAAAACTTTTAATCGTACAGTGTGAACTTTTTGGGAAATTATCTTTTTACAAAAAAAAAGGGCCAAACTCAAAACCTGAATTTGGCCCTATCAAATCATAGACAGGTGCAGCGAAGCTCTACCCATCCTAAGCTTGTGACACTCACTTATGAAATCCTGTCGGAATTAGCTTTTGCATTGTTGCTGATAATCTTCCCAAGACACTTCTTTCGCTAGTTTTCCAGCCAATTTAATTTGAGCAAGTGCTTCTTTTTCAAGGGTATTTTTTTCATTATCCAGAATGTCATATTCAGGGAGTAATAAATAATTCAACCGGTAACCCATATCCCATATTTGGGAAGAAAGAGAAAATAGTGATGAAGGAGATTGAGCTGACAAACACCAACTCACACAAATAGCCTTTTGTTCCTCTCTTATCTCAACACTTTGAGCATCACCTAGGAAACGATATATTTTTTCGTTTCTTGGATATATCAGTGTTGGTCGCTTTTTAAAATATTGATTCAAAGTCGATAAGTCAGCTTGAGTTAGTGTAGGTGTATAAGCAATCAGTTTTATCTGCTCCGGTTTTTTGACGAATTTCCAAACAATATCATATATAAATTCAGAAAAACTATTGCTATAAAGTTGCCAAACAAAGTTATCGATGGAATCTATTTCTATAAAAACAGGTGGATCGTCTGAACCATCCAATTTGACGGCCCAGTGACAAACACCCTGATTTTCTGACAAAACCAATAAAAATCCTTCACTCAATAAATCGTGACACAGTCTATTACCCCACCAAAATTGGCCTTCATTATGCCATTCTTGAGGTGGGTGAGGCACATCACCAAAGATGCTGGTTTTAAGAATGTTCATGGCCTCGATCATGGAATACCATTCTCTTATAGAAGGCGGTATAGAAATTGAGTATTGATGTTCAACATCATTAAGTAATTTCAAGAGTTCCTCAGAAACGATAGGCTTTAAGGAGAGTAAATTAAAAGTGTTTTGGTGATACTTTAAATTCATAAATAACACTCTTTTTAAAAGTTATTTTAGAATTAAGTATAGCATTTCCCTATTGAGTAAGGAACGTGCATAAAATAACTTCGACAACTTTTTATCAAGATAGTGATCTAAGGGAATAGCCAATTATGAATGAGGATTTTATCTCGTGCGCGTTCCTTACATCAGTTTATGAAACAAGATTGATATTTATTTTATAGAAAAAGAACTTACTTATCCCGAAGCGTTCTTATAAATAGCTTGATTCACTCTGATAAAAAAATAGTGACATAGTTCTATTTTGCTACATTGAAACACAAAAAACAGTATCAACTCAAAAAGGTTCATCCTCACCATCCTCAAAATGATCAGTCTTTTCCTTATCATACTTTTTCCAAGTCACTTTTTGGGTTAGTTTTCCGCCAGTTTGAACAAAATATCGGATTGCATATCGTGCCATATCCTCTGGAATAATCCCATATTTTTTGTATTCGTTATAGCGACATCCATCCCAAAATTCAATAATTTCTTGACTCTCATTGTCATGATTTCCTAGACTTTCGTAATAAATTCTAGGCTGAAAGAATTCAGGTTCCCCTGGATATGAACAAAAAGGTTTTGAACAGTAACATAAGAACGATTCTTGACGACCTAAAGCAATTGCCATTCTTTTGCCTGATGGCAGAATAACTTCTACAATAGTTGCTTTTTCTTCTTGATGTTCTTTTTTAAATTGATAAAAAAAATTTTCCAATTCATCAAGAGTTTTCATCTCAATGTGGCCACTGTCAGGACATTCAGCTTCATCTTTATGACCCCATACAACTTGACATAAAAACATTTTTACCTCTCTTGATCTTTTCAAAAAAAAGCTTTATCTCAATTAAAAATCAAAAAAAATATTTCCCATTCTATAGTATTCCATAAAAATAAATTGCTTGAAAAGCATAAATAAGTTATTAATTTTATTAATACCATAGACCAAGCTATTTATCTGGAATACTATAGTAGTCCCTACAAACCAATGTGGATATTAAAACTAAAACTCAATGAGTTTTTCACGCAAAAGTTTTTCAAAAACTTTTACGTGAAATATTAACTTGACAATGTCACATCTCAATAATCACGCCATTTTTTCGTGCAAGCTTCGCCTGAAACGAACGATAAGATGACATTGTCAAACTATAGATTTTAATATCAGTAAAACTTAAAACTGGCATGAACAGTGGGTGTTCATTTTTATAGTTTTGTTTAAGAATTCAGACGTTCATAGTTTTATAGATTTTTTGCCTTGGGCAACTTAAACTGCCCTCAACATGGCACGATTTATCGCTGCGACCTTCAGGTAAATAATTTCACAAGAGCTTTACTTCGGTCTGCCCCTACAAAACCCTGTTTTCTAGGGGCGAACCTGCGTGTTCGCCCGTTCGCCCTTTCAAATTTGAAAATAATTATCTGAAGGGGGCCGCGATAAATCGTGCCATGCAGCTAGCAATTTAAATTGCCCAAGTTGCAAAAAAAATGCCAGAAAACATATAAAACGTTGAAGTTATGAACTTATTTTTGAACAAAACTATAAACTTGAACAGTTACTGTTCATACCAGTTTTGAGTTTTACTGATATGAAGGGGGCAGCGATAAATCGTGCCATGTTGAGGGCTGTTTAAGTTGCCCAAGGCCAAAAATCTACAAATTCTGGACGTCTTAACTTTTGAACAAAACTATAAAAATGAACAACCACTGTTTATGCCAGTTTTGAGTTTTACTGATATTAATGTCTATAGTACTAAAAAATATTTACAGATATTTTATAAAACTACCGGCCATTTTGAATATTCAAATCTGGATTCTAAAACCCAAAACTGGCCTAAAGGTTGTGATTTTTGGACTTGCTTGTTTTGGCCCTGTAATAATTTTTAATCCATAAATACCAATTTCCACTTTCCACGGTTTGAACACTTCTATTAGTTTGTAGGGACTATAAACATCCTAAATGATTTGTAAATAAATTTGAACCGACGAATTTAAACGCTTTCAAGCAGATTTTTTTCACGAATCATTTAGGAGATTATCATAACCATGGCCACAACTTGCCAGTAAATGTGTGGTGATAACCATTGGGACCAATTACCAAAAGTTTATGCCCTTCTGCAAGCCAATATTCTAAGCCCTTACCACACCACCAACAAGGTTTCTGATTGATATGTAGTGTAGCCCTAGCTTGTTCTCTATACGCAAACATACGCATATAAGCAGCTACGTGTGCTTCAACATGGGTAGCCGGTGATTTGCTTTTTCCCATAGTCGCCTCAATTGCCATTTTCAGAGCCTTATTTTTCAATTCACCAGTAAAATTTTCTCCTGGTCCTTTTGTCTGACTCGTAAAACTTATTTCATGTCCTCTAAAAATAAGAATACCAGCTGTCGGCTCTGTACTATTCTTACGACGATAAGGAAGACGACGATGTGCCCCCGAATATGCCCGTTTTTCAGGTGGCAGCTCTGGATAGCCGTCTATGTAATCTTTTAGCTCACACTCTTTTGGATCACCTGGAGGGTTAGGAGGTTTACGGATGTTATGTACCAACACCCCATCACTACTAACATAGTAAGTATGGGCATTGGCCACCGTTAAATTGTAGACAATAACAGTTCTTTGTTCCCGCTCAACACTGGAAATTTCAATATTGCCGTCTTTCAGAACCAACACATTACCCTTGCTAAGGGCGTCAGCCTCTACCCAATTTTTCTCAACGACATAGAACGGATGCTCTCCAGTTACCTCAATGGTTTCTCCGTTTTCAAGCGTCAAGAACACCAAATTGTATTCCTGCTTGCCTTGAATTAGATGAGTTACCTCATTCCATTCTTGTTCGCCTGTTTCTTCATTGTAAGACCAAACCTGATCTCCAATTTGCACATCAGCAATGGCAATCAGTCCCCTTTGCGTGTGTACCAGTGTTTCCGCTATAAAGCTATTTTTCCCTAAGGAACAAACATTCCTAGAAAGTAAACGAACCAAGCTTCTGATCCTCAAAAGCCTAAGCACTTTGTCAGTTAGTCCATCATAGAAAAACGCCATCGGATCGTTCACAAAATCAATAACAGTCAATCCTTTACCAACCCAATGCATAGCACTTAACACACCACGAATGCTAATAGCAGCACTTAAACTTGATATGGAAAACTGTCCTGTTGGGTCAATCCTATTCACCGGATCAGCATTCGCATACAGATACTTATTGAGCGTCAGAGGTTGACGTTGAACACCATCAAAGTTATCCATGCTAATGAAGCGACCGATAGCGGGATTGTAGTATCGTGTTCTCAGGTAATAGTTACCCAGACTATCATCGTACTGTTCACCAGTGAATAAGTAGGCGTTATCGGTGGTCCCAGTGCGATTTTCGATTTGACCGTAAGCATCATAGTCGTAAGTGTCTGTGATGGTGCCATTTTGGTCAGTTAAGGCGCGTGTACTTCCTAGCCCATCAGCGTGATAATAGTGGGTACCGTCTTGATGTGTTTGACTAATCAGCGCATTGCCATAAACATAATTGACGGTATTTGTGTCATTGACTTCGGTAACAACTTGGGCATATTGGCCTTGAGTATCAACGATGTAATGGGTTTGCTGGCCGTTGTCCTCTTTTAAAACCCGGTTGCCATCTGCATCGTATGCATAGCGCACGGTATGGGTGACTTGGCCATTTTCCGTGAGAGTGGCTTGAGTCAAACGATTTTGGGCATCATAGTTGTAGCTACTGATAATGTGTTGGTCTTTTTGAATGAGAATCAGATTCCCATTGGCATCGTAGCTGTATGTTTCTCCCCCTGCTTTGATCAGGCGATCATTGGCATCATAGCTGTAAGCGGTGTGAACACCGTTTTCAACACCATAAGTGCGATTTCCAGTTGGAGCATATTCATAACGATTGACACGTTTACCGTTGACGGAATCGGTTATTGTCTCAGTGCTGAGACGGTAAAGCTTGTCATAGTTGTAAACCACATGTCGCCCGTTATGTTCTGTAACTTCAGTGCGATGACTGCTGGGAGACAAGGTGTATTGGTAGCTAACCAAGGTGTTGCCGCTGGCATCAATCGTCTGTTTTTGAATTAAGCGGTTTAGCTGATCATATTGATAGCTGGTTTTTGTACCATTGGGGTAAGTGATTTGGCTTTGATTACCCAGCTTATCGTAGCTATACGTGGTGGTGTTGGAACCACTGGTGACGCTGGTGAGGCGATTGAGTTTGTCATAACGATAGCGTGTCGTCACTTGGGTTGAATCAGCTAGAGTGACTGAAACCTCATTACGGTTGCCACGGGCATCATAACGATATTCAATGGTGGTAGCGTTCGCTTGGGTTTCTTTAATCAAACGATTGAAGTTATCGTATTGATACTTCGTTGTACCTCGTTCTTCCTTGACGCTAAGGCGATTGCCTATCGCATCGTAGGTAAAGCTTTCTACATCACCATTAGCGTAAGCGATTTTAAGCAATCGTTCCGTTTTGGAATTGTAACTCAAAAAGGTCAGATTGCCATTAAAGTCTCGGTGGTTTTTCAGGTTCCCTACCGCATCAAAGCTATATTTTTCCTGTTGACCAAGAGGTAATGTCCGGCTTATTGTGCGCCCCAAGGCATCATACTGCCAGCGAGTGGTATGCCCATTAGCATCCGTTTGGGTCAGTTGATTGCCGACTTCATCGTAACTATAGCGAGTCTTTTGCCCAAGGGCATCAATGATTTCGATGAGTCGGTCTAACGCATCATATCGGTATTGAGTCGTGACACCGGATTGGTTGGAGTTGGCAATCTGATGACCGACGGCATTATAGGTCTCAACCTGTTCAGTCGCATCGGGAAATCGGGTTTTGATGCGTTGGCCCAGTTTGTCATAAACATAAGTTATGCTATTGCCATTGGTATCGGTTTGACTTACTAAATTACCATTAGCATCATAAGCTGATCGGCTAGTATTCCCTAAAGCATTCGTGGTTTGGATACGCTGTCCCAACTTATCATAGGTGTAGCTGGAACGATTACCGAGTTCGTCTATCTGAGCAATCACCCGATTGGCCGCATCATACTCGGTTTTAAGAATACGACCATCGGGGTAAGTGACTTTGATTTTACGATCTAAGGCATCGTATTCATAACGGGTTGTGTTACCGGCCAAATTCGTGACCGACAGAAGATTACCCGCAGCATCATAACGACGAGTGACTTGGGAACCATCTGGGTAAACGATACGAATGGGATGACCAGAAACATCATAGAAAAAGCGAGTCCGACGACCTAATTCATCAATAAGCGCTACCACTTCACCCAATGTGTTGTATTCTGTTTGAGTCACCTGACCCAAAGCATTGGTCAGTTGTATCAACCGATTGTTCGCATCATATCGGTAATGGGTTGTTTCTTGAACGAGTTTTCCAGAAACCGTGCGAGTCCGTGTGGTGGAGAGCTTATTATGGTTGCTGTCATAAGTGTATGTGACAGTTTGCCCCAGCGCGTTCGTTTCTTCAATGAGATTTCCGGCACTGTCGTACTTCAAATGGGTAGTACGCCCAAGGGCATCTTTCCGTGAGGTCACCAAACCTTTATTGTTGAGGGTTTGTTCAAAACGATTGCCAATAGGATCGGTAATTGCAATCAGGTTACGATCCTCATAAAACAATTCAAAGGAATTACCGAAGGCATCCGTCAGTGTTTTTAGTAAACCTTGTTCGGTGTAGGTAAACTTAACGATGTGACCTTCAGCATCTTGGTGTTCAATCAGCTTGAACTTCTCATTGTACTTAGCAAAAGTCGCATTCCCCAAGGGATCAATGGCACTAACTTGATTCCCAAATTGATCATAAGTGGAATAACTAATATTTCCTAGCGGATCAACTCGGGTAATCACATTGCCGCGACCGTCGTAGTAGAGTTGGCTAAGACGACCCTGTTTATCGGTGACGAGGGATTGGCGACCTGCTATGTTGTGTTTGAAATTGGTACGCTTGCCTTCTCCGTCAATTTGTCCCGTCAAACGACCATCATCATCATAAAGGTTCCGAACAACCTTGCGGCCTAGCGGATCGGTCATATCTGTCATGGCGTGGGTGCTGTTATAAGTGTAACGCACGCTATTGCCAAGAAAATCCGTAGAGGCGATTAAGTCACCAGTGAGATTATACTGGTATTTCAATGAGTTGCCTTTTGGATCAGTGATTTTGGTGATGCGGCCTTGGTTGTCACGGGTGAACAGGATGCTTTTGCCGGCTGAATGAATTATGCCATCGTCTGTGTAAGTCAATGTGTTGCCATTTGGCTCGGTTATTTTTTTCAAACCGGGTGTTTGTTGAGCCTCTATGTCATCTTGCTGAATGTCATATTGATAGCCATTTTGGGTGGTGAGCCGGTAGAGACTGGGATTGAAGGCGCGTCCTTCATTCAGGAGTTCTAATAGCGCACGACCATCAAAGTAGACATTTTCATCGTAAGCATCCAGTACTTCTAGTTTAGAAAAGGTACCTGAGAGGGGTTTGAATACCATGTTGAGGTGCGTGGGCCTGCCTTGAAACACGGATTGGCATCTGGGTTGTACACCGACTTCAAAGGCCTCAACTTTGCCATCTGGAAAAGTGACTGTGACCTGTGGTGTTGAACCTAATGATTCAACACAGAATAGTTGATTGAAACGCCTACCGTATGTGTTGAGTGTCCAGTATTGTCCCGGTACCCGTGATTCTTCTACCTTAATGTCTTGGTAACTGATGCTCCAACCTTGACCAAAGTCAAGTGCTTCTCCTTTGCGACGGGTGTCGTAGGTGCGTAGCACTTTGAGTGGAAGGCCCATCATGTCTATTGAGATATCTTCTACTGTGAAGGAGAAATTGCCGACTTTGAGATCACCTGCTACCCGGTAACTATTTGAAATCGCTGTACTTCTGCCATTGGCATCGACGGCTTGAAAGATGACTTGGTAGAGGCCGTTGGTGAGCATGGTGGGGTCGAAGGTGGCGATGGGTTGGTTTGCGATGGGATCGCTGCCGCTGCCTAAGATGGTGAGGCCTGGGTTGCTGACGGATTTGACGGCGAGTTGCCAGCTGACTAGGCTGTCGTCTGCAATGGTAGCAATGAAATCGGTTAGGGCTGTGATTTCAGTGCCGTCTTCTGGGCTGTGGATGACGAGTTCTGGAGGACTGGTGTCATCTGGGGCGTTGACGCGGAAGCTGCTTTCTTGACGACTGATGTTGCCGGCACGATCTGTTGCGGTGACGATTAGGGTGTATTTGCCGGGTTGTTCGCTGGTGAAGGTGGCTTGGCCGTTGTCGTCTAGGGGTAGAACCTGGTCGTTTATTTTGACGGTGAGGTTGGTTATTTCACCATTGTCGCTGGCTGTGGCGGTGATTTGGAGACTTTCGCCGGGATTAATGCTGTCGGCGGCTAATTGTAGTGAGATTTCGGGTGGTACGGGATCGAGCAGTTGGCCTAGTGAGAGGTGTTCAAGCAGTAAGCTGCTGAACAGCTGTTCGTCTAGGACTTCTGGTAGGGCCGGGCCGGTTTCTTGTTCAATTTGGTTGCCGGTTAGGAGGGTGAGGACTTTGTCGGTTAGGCCGATTTTGAGGGGATCGGTGGCCAGTGGGATGAGGCCGAGGGCTACGGATTGTACGAACGGGATTTGTGGCTTGATCGCGGGCGCTAATCTAATTGGTTTTTTTAGGAGGCTTGCCCAGACTAGGCGTTGGCCGATGTCGTTGTAGAGTATGCCAGTGGCTTGGCCGCCAGTGCCGAAGGTGGGGTAGTGGCTACTGCCGGTTTTGGGCGAGACGCTGCCTAGCCCGCGGCCTGTCCATGTGTCTAGCGTGATCGGGTTTTCTGGCAGGGTGACGTGCATTCCGAAATGCAGGGCTTGCTCGATAAAGTGTTGGGTGCTGGCATCTAGGCTTAATTCTGGGAGAATCGCTTTTGCGGTTTCTGGATTTAAGCTGTAAATGCGTTCCCCTGATTTTAAGGCGCTGGCTTGGGCCCGTAAAGCTGAGACGGCTTGTTGGCCTTGCCCAAAAGTTTGTTCCAGTACCAAGTGGGCTAGTGCGGAACCCAGTTTGCCGATTTGGCGTTGGAAGCGTTGGGTGTTGTTTTTTCCGACTGCGATGCTGTTGAGGCGTTCGATTTCAAAGGCGATGCCGTTGAATTGGACTTTTTGGGGTATGCCTACGACGAAGTCGGTGGTGAGCACGGTGCGGGCGGAACCCATTGAGGGGGCTCGGTGTGCGACGACTTCAGTCATTTGGGCTTGCCAGGTGTCGTAGACTTCATTGGCGGCGAAGTAGCTGTCTAGGCTGGCGTTCAGGAGATTGCCTACGATTTCATGGTGCGTGATTGCCGTGAAGGTGCTGAGGGCGGCTTCTGTTTTAGCGAGACGTTCACTGGCAGCTTGAAGACGATGGCTGAGGCCGCCTTGTAAGTCCATGCCGATGGTTCGGTATTCTCCGGCTATGGGTTGGCTGAGGCTGCGTGCTTGGCTTAAGGTGGGTGGGGTGTAAATGGTTTCGCTGAGGCCTTGAACGCCCATGACATAAGGGCCTGCGCTGGCGACTACTTCTTGGCCTAACCGTAATTCGGCTTTTAGATTAATCAAGTAGCCGGGGAGGCTTTTGAGGAGTTGGGCCGTTGTCAGGTTGCCGCAGGGGAGGAAGAGAGCATAGGGTAGGTAGAGGAACGAAACCCACTATTAATTCTCATACAAGATAAGGTGGGTGTAGCTCTACCCACCTTACGCTCGCTACCAATGGTATTGAGATGGACCCGACCCTACCCTACGCTTGCTTGATTGCATCATCATCACGCATTGCAGTCATATAATAACGAGGATTTTTGAGTATTGATTGCAGCACCTTTTCATCCAAAAGGTCTCTGTGCCACCAATGATTACAGCTTTCCTTTGTTTCATTTTTGTATACATTACTTTCAGCTTTAGCAAAAAGGTAAACACACATCTTGAACACAGTAAATCTTGAGGTGTTATTAAGTTGGGTTAGCCATTCCTCAAATCCAACAAGATCAAGATACTTATCTGGCTCATGAAACGATAGACTCTTACACACAAGGACATCATCCTTTTTTAAAGCCGCTTCTGTCAATGCTTCTTTATAAATTTGCTCATTGAACCCTGCTTGATGTGCGCATTCGTATAGTGTTACTATAAGCGCAATTTGCTCACCAGTACACAATGATTTGTACCATGAAACAAAAGCTTTAAAATCAATAGTTCCTCTTACAAGCTGATTTATTTTTATTTTGTCATAAAGTTCCAAAAAAAATAAACCTTCATTATTCTCTAACATAGTACTTACTCCAACAACCCTAATGCATGTCTTTTCTGTTACTCATACTCGAACTCCAAGTTTTTTTAAAGCATTTATTTTAAAAACAATATTATTTTAAAAATAATGAATTGCACATTCTAAGTATTGAAGCATAAATTTTCAGGTGTGTAGGGGCAAGCCCACGCGCAAGCCCTTTGCCGTAAAATACCTGTTTATTTGTGGTTCAGTACTTAACACTCAATTTGTGATTGACGCAATGGCAAATAAGATCAAATACTTGAAGATAGAGTTTTAGCATATTAATCAGAAAAATTCTGCTAAAGCTGCCACCTAAAGGTGGGGGTTTTAACCCTCCCAAAAGGAGACAATGAAAATTTCAAATAATATTAATGGGTTATATTAAATCAATATAAACTCTCTAATTAGCGTTTATTCAAAAAATTAGACTTGTCTGAAAATAAGTTTTTTCAAAAGGCACTGGGGTTGTTGGGTGGGAAAGCTTTTTTGGGATGATAGAATTGTTAATTGTTAACGAAAAACACTTCTATAACTCGATCTTCAAGTTTTTGATGTTATTTGGCTTTACGACGAGCTATTTTTTCAATGTTTAACGATAACAAATCATTGATTTTTAAGATTATTTAGAGTTTAGACTTTAAAAGTCTATTTCTTTATAAATCAATTACTTACAAAAAACTTGAAGGTAGAGTATAACTGATTTGTTTATGAATGGAACAAAAACGGGCTCAACTTTTGACTTGACAAAAAACCTGATTTTTATCAAAAAAAATTGATTCAAATCAATTTTTCACACATATTAATGTATTTGTAATTAACAATTAACTATTTTCACCTCTCCAGAATCAATCCTATTCAACGATCCCAGTCCCAAATAGAAACTGTGAGTTAAGAAAAACCTTTATTTTTGGACAACTCTATTAAATAAAATTAAAATTGTTTCCCACGCATTTTTAACGATGTTAACCAATGAGCGGTAGTAGTATAATATAAAAAGATGAATTTACTTATGCCTGTGCTTCCTTCGTATTAATCGCTCCAATACCAATAGTGGTTTGGAGTGCAAGTTCCTGACTTGGGATGGCCTTGTACGAAAGCCTAGCAGCCTGTCGGAATTAAAAATTGTTTAAAATCAATTATTTCTATTTTAAGCACATTTCGTACCTTATATATTTTAAGGTTTAAAAACACCTAAACATAAGGCATTTAATTCCTTAAAGTATAGTATGGTATATAGCTTGCTTAAAATTAAACTTATTAATTATCAAAGAGTTATTAAGTCCGACAGACTCCTAGTGCAGGAGAGCGGAAATATCGAGACCACCCAGCCAACCTGCCAACAGCTAAAGCAGTTGTCTGAAAGCTTAAGTCACCTAAAAGTGACTAATCTGTAGTTTTTTGAACGCAAAAACGGGTTTTGACTTCCAAAAAAAGCGCAAATAATTATAAATATAAAATTTTTACAAAAAAATACAATATAGTATTGTGTGGAGGTAGTCACCACCACCTGACTTAAGCTTTTAGACAACTGATTTTCACTTAAGAAGTATTTCGCGATAAAAACTTCTTAAGTGAAACGCTGTTGGCTGAAGGGTCTCGATATTTCCGCTTTCTTGCACTATTACTTTGTCAATCTTCTTTTGCCGAGTCGTATTTCTATTTATTATAGAATAATCAAATAGTTAGCAAATTATCAACCCATAAAAACAATATTAACAGAGTACTAGTACATTGTCAAGCAAAAAGTGTCTGGTAAGCTTTTTGTTTAGTTATTAATATTCATATACTTAGCGAAATTACAACCAGACAGTTAATAGTTGACAATGTACTAGATGCATTCCTAACAATTGGATTAATTTTTATATCTTTCACCTAGATTATACCACTATCCAACAATTATCAATTGGTAGAATATTGCTATGTTAGGGACTTGGAAAAGAATAATAACATTTATTATTATATGTATATTATTTTTTCCAATTCCCTTAAAGTTGTTACTTAAGGTCTAAACAGAGGTCCTTTGTTTAGACGGAAGAGAATATATGGAGGTTGAATCTCTCGACGTAATAGAACACCATGACTATCAATGCCTGGTAGCCCTGCATCATCCAACATTAACTTTGTTTGAATACGGTTACCTTTAGCTTTCAGAACAACATAATCTATGTCACTCTTTGTTGGAGGACCATCAGGTGTTTTCTTACCAATAGGATAATCTGTCCCAACGTTACGCCGTTCGCCTCTCGCTGCTGATCCCACAACATATATTTCTATCTCTGTATGCTCCACAACACTCTGTATATCGCGAATTTCACTGATAGTGAGGTCGCCTAATCCACAGTTATGAACCAATATCCCATCTCTACCAACAAAATAGTTATGTGTATTGGCAATTGTAAGATTGTACACCATTTCCAGACGCACATGAGTTAAAACCTCATTAATAACAATCGTCGTGCCATTATGCAACAATAACGCTTGCCCAACTCTCAAAGTCTTAGCAGGATTCCAACCTTTGCCTTTGATATAAAACGGATGATCAGCAGTAGTTTCAACATTTTCTCCATTCTCAAGCGTTAAAACAACCAGATCATATTCTTGCTCACCTTGGATAATATGAGTCACTTCATTCCATTCTTGTTGACCGGTTTTCTCATCGTAAGACCATACGAAGTCACCGATAAACACGTTTTCAATGGCAACAATTCCTCTTTGAGTATGAACCATAGTGCCCGCTATAAAACTATTTTTTTTCTTCCCAAATGGGCAGCCTCCCTTTCTGCCTTTTTTTCCTTTATTTCTGGCTTTCCGAGAAAACAAACGCAATAAAGTAGGAGCCTGGTCACCTACCATCCCTAATAGGACAACACCTCCAAAAGCAGCATAACCAACACTACTCAAGTCAATCTCTCCCGTATTTTCGTTAAGTGCTGCATCCAAAAAGTTCAACCCCACCTCAATCTGCATATTCGTTAACATCCCACGAATATTATTCGCTGCCCCAAAACTTGCTAATCCAAAAAATCCACTCGGATCAACAGTGTTCACAGGTTCTGCATTCGCATACAGATACTTATGCAACGTAACTGGCTCTTGAGCCAAGCCATCAAAGCTATCCATACTCAGAAAACGCCCACTGGCGGGATTGTAATACCTAGATCGAAGGTAATAATTCCCCGTATTCGGATCAATCTGTTCACCTGTGTACAGGTAATTATTCTCAGTTTCGCCGCTTTGTTCTAACAGTTCACCGAAGGCCTCATAATTGTAGGCATCGGTAACCGCCGCATTTTGGTCAGTCAAACCTCTGGTACTACCCAACCCATCATAATGATAGTAATGGATATCGTTATCACGGTATTGACTGATGAGATCATCGCCATGCAAATAAGCCACTTTCACTTGAGCATCTTTATCCAGTTCAACAATGACTTGTGACAAACTGTCGTTGCTGTCTACCACATATTGGGTGATTTTCCCATCAGCATTGGTTTGTACGCGGTTGCCGTCGGCATCATAGGTATAGCTAATTGTGCTGAGCACTTGGCCGTTTTCTGCTGTCACGACGCCAATCAAACGATCATCGCCATCATAACTCATCTGCACTACTTGCTCTTCTTCGGTAATGCTTCTGGTATTGCCGTTGTCATCGTACTGATACACAACACCACCTTGTTTTAGCAAGCGATCGTTGGTGTCGTAGGTGTATTTTGTGTGAACACCGTCTTCTATGCTGTAAACACGGTTGCCTACGGCATCATATTGATAACTAAAGACAACATCATTATCGGTTGTGCTGATTTTCTCTTCTCTGAGGCGATAGAGATCATCATAGGTGTAGTTGATGACTCGGCCTGTGTCTTCGACAATTTGGCTACGATGGCCGGTTGGCAGAAGCGTGTATTGATAACTCGCTAATAAGCTGTTATCAGGTTGACTCGTTTCTAAAGCCGTGAGGCGGTTTAGCTTGTCATAAGCATACTTCGTTTTGGTGCCATTGGCGTAAACCACCTGTTGGCGATTACCCACGACATCATAGCTATAACTGGTTTCACCGTCTGGCGCAATAACTTTTTTCAAGCGATTCAGCTTATCATACTGGTATTGCACTTGGGCTGCTGTGCCAGAGGGCTCAGTGAACTTTAGTCTCGTGCGATTACCAAGTTTGTCGTAACCATATTCCAAAATCGCTTGGTTGGGTTTAACTTCCTTGATTAAGCGATGGAAGTTGTCATAGCTGTAGCTTGTCGTGCCATTTTCGGCGATCATTGTGAGGCGATTGCCAGAAGCAGAGTAGGTGAAGCTTTCCACTCGCTCATCGGCATAAGTGCTAGATAACAAACGATCAGTGTTCTGATCGTAGCTAAACAGAGTCGTTTTATCGTTGAAGTCGGTGTAACTTTTGACAATGCCTGTCTTTTTATCGTAGGCAAAGGTTTCTGTCATGCCCTGTGGCAACGTCCGACTGAGAACAAGGCCTAGCTTGTCATAAGTCCAGGTTGTTGTGTTCTGATTCGCATCGGTTTGGCTAATCCTGTTGCCCACTTCGTCGTAGGCGAAAGTGGTACTGACTGGTTTGTCATTCAAGAATTTGAGGACTTCAGTCAAACGGCCCACCGCATCATACTCGTATTGCGTTTCGAGGCCGCCTAAGTCTTTTTCACTTACTAAACTGCCTGCCTTGTCGTAGACGTTTTCTTTGACAAGATTGCCTGGGTAGATCGTTTTGAGCCGTTGATCAAGGGCTGAGTATTGATAGGCGATGGTGTTGCCATTGGCATCGGTTTCAGAAACCAAGTTGCCATTTTTGTCATAGACAAAAGTGGTTACCTGGCCAGACGCATTCTTGGTTTGAATACGATGGCCTACTTTATCGTATTTAAACTCGGTGCGGTTGCTGTTTTCATCAATTTGAGCTACCACGCGGCCTGCGACATCGTATTGTGTTTGGCTGAAACTGCCATCTGAGTAAATCACCTTGGTTTGACGATCCAGTTTGTCGTACTCGTAACGTGTGGTTTGCCCGGCCACATTGGTAACTGATAGGATATTTCCTTCGACATCAAACGTGCGAATTTCCTTGGTACCATCTGGATAACGGGTTTCAGTTAGATTGCCGTAAGCATCATACGCATACTTTGTACGTCGTCCGGCTGCATCAATATGGGCAACTTCTTGCCCAATGGTGTTGTATTGTGTTTTGCTGACATTGCCGAAAGCATCGGTGGTTTGAATCAGTCGATTGCGTTTGTCGTATTCATAAAACGTGGTTTCAACGACTTGGTTGCCAGAAGCATTGGTGCGTTTACGGCTTTCGGTCAGTTGATTGCCGTTGTCGTCGTAGGTGTAAGTTACGGTGTTGCCTAGCGGATTTTTTTCCGTTAGCTTGTTACCGCTTTTGTCGTAGGTAAAGCGAGTCACATTGCCTAATGCATCGCTGACGGAAGTCACTTGGCCTTTGTCCCAAGTTATTTTGATCGCATTGCCCAATGGCCCTCTGATTTTGACCAAGTTGAAGTCGTTTTGAAAATCATAAACGTTTTCAAAGGTGTTGCCACGAGCGTCTGTCAGTGTTTTTTCCTGACCTTTTTTGGTGTAGGTGAACTTGACGATGTTGCCTTCAGCATCTTTTTCTTCTAGCAGATTGAACTTGTCATCGTATTTGAAGAAAGTAGCATTGCCTAATGGATCAATGGCGCTTATTTGATTTCCGAATTGATCGTAGGTGGAATAACTGATATTGCCTAGCGGATCAACTTGGGTAATCACGTTGCCTCGGCCGTCGTAGTAGAGTTGGGTGACTCGGCCCAGTTTGTCTGTGACGAGGGATTGGCGGCCTTTGAGGTTGTGGTTGAAATTGGTGCGGTTGCCATTGGCATCAATTTGTCCCGTCAAACGGCCGTCGTCATCGTAGAGGTTACGCACCATTTTCTGGCCTAGCGGATCAATGATATCCGTCATGGCGTGGGTGCTATTGTAGGTATAACGTACTGTGTTGCCTAGCGCATTGGTGGAAGATACCAGATCACCTGAACTGTTGTACTGGTATTTCAAGGCGTAGCCGCTGGGATCGGTGATTTTGGTGATGCGGCCTTGGTTGTCGCGGGTGAACAGGATGCTTTTGCCGGCGGAATGAATGATGCCTTCATCCGTGTAAGTCAGGGTGTTGCTGTTGGGATCTTTGAGGCTTTTTATGCCGAAGTTTTCATCCAATTCATATTCATAGCCGGCTTGTGTGGTGAGCTTGTAGCGGCTGGGGTTGAACAGCTGCATGTCGTTCATTGGTTCTAACAATGAATTTCCATCAAAATAAATATTGACATCAGCATCCAGTGATTCTAACTGGGAGAAGGTGCCGTTTACGGGTTTGAAAACGACTTTGACTTGACGGGATATGCCTTGAAAAGCTGTCTGACAGCTTGGTGAGGTGCCGACTTCAAAGGCTTCCATTTGCCCTGAAGGTAGTGTCACGGTGACTTGGTTAGAGCCTAATGGTTCAATGCATAATTTTTTATTGAAACGTCGGCCGTAGGTGTTGACTGTCCAGTATTTTCCGGGGACTCTGGATTCTTCTACTTTGATGCTTTGGTAGTTGATGCTCCAACCTTGACCAAAATCTAGGGCTTCTCCTTTTCGGCGGGTGTCATAAGTCCGCATCACTTTGAGCGGGAGGCCCATCATGTCTATTGAGATATCTTCTACTGTGAAGGAGAAATTTCCGACTTTGAGATCACCTGCTACCCGGTAACTATTTGAAATCGCTGTGCTTCTGCCATTGGCATCGACGGCTTGAAAGATGACTTGGTAGAGGCCGTTGGTGAGCATGGTGGGATCGAAGGTGGCGATGGGTTGCTTTGCGATGGGATCGCTGCCGCTGCCTAAGATCGTGAGGCCTGGGTTACTGACGGATTTAACGGCGAGTTGCCAGCTGACTAGGCTGTCGTCGGTAATGGTGGCGACAAAGTCTGTGAGGGCTGTGATTTCAGTGCCGTCTTCTGGGCTGTGGATGACGAGTTCTGGGGGACTGGTGTCATCTGGGGCGTTGACGCGGAAGCTGCTTTCTTGGCGACTGATGTTGCCGGCACGATCGGTGGCGGTGACGATTAGGGTGTATTTGCCGGGTTGTTCGCTGGTGAAGATGGCTTGGCCGTTGTCGTCTAGGGGTAGAACCTGGTCGTTTATTTTGACGGTGAGGTTGGTTATTTCGCCGTTGTCGGTGGCTGTGGCGGTGATTTGGAGGTTTTCACCGGGATTAATGCTGTCGGCGGCTAATTGTAGTGAGATTTCGGGTGGTACGGGATCAAGCAGTTGGCCTAGTGAGAGGTGTTCAAGCAGTAAGCCGCTGAACAGGTGTTCGTCTAGGACTTCTGGTAGATTCGGGCCGGTTTCTTGTTCGATTTGGTTGCCGGTTAGGAGGGTGAGGACTTTGTCGGTTAGGCCGATTTTGAGGGGATCGGTGGCCAGTGGAATGAGGCCGACGGCTACGGATTGTACGAACGGGATTTGTGGCTTGATCGCGGGCGCTAATCTAATTGGTTTTTTTAGGAGGCTTGCCCAGACTAGGCGTTGGCCGATGTCGTTGTAGAGTATTCCGGTGGCTTGGCCGCCAGTGCCGAAGGTGGGGTAGTGGCTGTTGCCGGTTTTTGGCGAGACGCTGCCTAGCCCGCGGCCTGTCCATGTGTCTAGCGTGATGGGCTTTTCTGGCAGGGTGACGTGCATTCCGAAATGCAGGGCTTGCTCAATAAAGTGTTGGGCGCTGGCATCTAGGCTTAATTCTGGGAGAATCGCTTTTGCGGTTTCTGGATTTAAGGTATAAATGCGTTCCCCTGATTTTAAGGCGGTGGCTTGGGCCCGTAAAGCTGAAACTGCTTGGTTGCCTTGCCCAAAGGTTTGTTCCAGTACGAGGTGGGCTAGGGCGGAACCTAGTTTCCCGATTTGGCGTTGGAAGCGTTGGGTGTTGTTTTTTCCGACGGCTTGGCTGTCTAGGCGTTCTATTTCAAAGGCTATGCCGTTAAATTCGACTTTTTGGGGTATGCCTACGACGAAATCGGTGGTGAGCACGGTGCGGGCGGAACCCATTGAGGGGGCTCGGTGTGCAACGACTTCAGTCATTTGGGCTTGCCAGGTGTCGTAGACTTCATTGGCGGCGAAGTAGCTGTCTAGGCTGGCGTTCAGGAGATTGCCTACGATTTCATGGTGCGTGATTGCGGTTTCGCTGCTGAGGGCGGCTTCTGTTTTAGCGAGACGTTCACTGGCAGCTTGAAGACGATGGCTGAGGCCGCCTTGTAAGTCCATGCCGATGGTTCGGTATTCTCCGACTATGGGTTGGCTGAGGCTGCGTGCTTGGCTTAAGGTGGGTGGGGTGTAGATGGTTTCGCTGAGGCCTTGAACACCCATGACATAAGGGCCGGCGCTGGCGACGACTTCTTGGCCTAACCGTAATTCTGCTTTGAGGTTGATCAAGTAGCCGGGGAGGCTTTTGGGGAGTTGGGCCGTTGTCAGGTTGCCGCTGGGGAGGAAGCTGTTGATGACGGCTTCATCTGCTTTTTCGGCTGGTACGAATGAGAGCGAGAGCGTTTTGCCGGCTAACTGGGGTAAGCTGACGGTATAATCTAAAGCGGCTTGCCCTTTGGCCCGCATGGCGGCGTTTTCATAGAGGGTGAAACGGTAGTGATGTTGGACGCTATCCGGTAAACTGGATTGGTTATCGACACGCGCTATCAGGTGGTAGGGTAAGCTGGCCGTGAGTACGGGGCGGTTCAGTTCCAGAATCTGGGCTTGCCCGAGTAGCTGGCCTAAAGTTTCTAGGCCTTGGTTTGTAACCCATTGAGATAGGGTGTTTTGCTGGGTGTCTAAGGTGTTTTGTAAGACGGTGTTGTCTAAGCGGGTTAGGCCAGTTTCATCGTAATCGGCTGCTTCGTTTTTGAGTTGGCCTGCGATTTCTTCGGGATTGAAGGTGAGTTGGGTTTGCCATTCTAAACCGGTATTGATTTCGGGTATTTTGAAGCTGGCATCTAGGGGAATCCAGCTATCGCCTTCGCGGTGTCGGCCGCCACGAGAGGGGATGAAATCCACCCAGGCTTCTGTCCAGAGGTGTTCCAGAATTAAATGGCTAATCCGGCCGCCTGAAATCACGGCACGATTGGGTATGCCGCCTTGGCTGAGCAATTGCATGGCCGATTCTGGCGTTTCTACACCGCCTACCCATTCCATTACTTGCAAAGCGGGGATTTGGACGGTGCCATAAGCGAAACGGGCTGGGATGTTGGCTGCTCTGAATAGGGCTACCAGTAAGCTGGCCGTGTCGAAGGCGTTACCTCGCCGGGTGAGTAAGGTTTGTTGAGAACCCTGAATCGCTCCATAGCTGGGTACGAAGGTGATTTCGTTCCGAACCCAGTTGAATATGGGAACGGGTTGATTACCCAGTTCTTCTGCTAAGGCCTTGATTTCTTTTGTGATTTGCACAACGGGGGTTGCGGCTAAGTCGTCAAGGCTTGGCTGTGTTTTGCGGGGTAGGCGAGCGCGTACATTGGCCGATAGGGGTTCTATGGGCCAGATTTCTTGCAACTCTTTGGTAGTTTCAAAGGGTAGGCGGAGGGTTTGGCTTGAAGCTGGTTGGGTGAAGATTAACGCTTCTCGCTGGCCGTGACGAGTTTGGCCTTGATGGTAGCGATCAACGGCCGCTTGATGGCGTTGGTGGATTACCTCGGGGAGGTTGTGTTGGTTGAGGTGGTTTTCAACCTGTTTGAATATTTTGTCGGGTGGCTCGGCGGCCGTGACATGAGCGGCTAGTAGGAAGCCACTCAGTAAGCCGATGCCTTTGGTGAGTCTTGTCATTGTGTTGTGTTTTCCGAAATTGAAAAGAGATTTGAAAGGGCGTGTTCGCCCTCTCCCGAAATTAGAAAATCCCCAAAAATTTAAATGGGGCCGGCAACAAAAACACGTTACCCACCCTACATGGATTTATTTTTTGGATATTCCAATTATTCCTCAGTTATGCCTAAATAATATAGGATTTGTTGGGTGCCGTCGGGGTAGGTGATGAGGAAGTCGCCTAGCCCGTCTTGGTTGGCATCGGGTATTTTGGTTAAGGTGAGTTGATCTCCTGCCCAAGTGGTTTGGGTGGTGGTTTCGGCTAGTTGCCCGTGGTGAATTTGGCCGCCTAGGGTGATGTGGATGTGGCCGTCTTCTCCTATGAAGGTTTCGTTATCCGATGACAGGGCAGTTAAAAAACCTTCTAATGCTTGTTGTTTGGCTGTGCATGAAGCGATTGGCCAGGCGATGCCTTCTATGTCGTGATAAGGCGTGGTTATCCGAGCCTCGGAAACGATTTGACAGCTGGCGATATCGTAGATATGGAAGCTGAGATCGTGTTGTTGGTGGAGCCCGAAGATGAGTTTGTCATCTGGACGCATTTCTAGGCTTTCTATTTCTCCAGAAAGCTTGTCGCAGGCTTTTTCAAGTGTTTGCCCATCGTAAACCCACAGGGTACTCTTTTTGCCTTTTGATGAGGTGCCGTAGAGTAAACTGCCAGCGTTATCCCAGGCGAGGCCTTCGATATTGGTGTTGTTTTTGTAGACTAAATCGCCTTTTCCGGTGTTTTTGTCTATCAGTATCAGGCCGCCTTTGGCCCAACCCCATAGGCTCCCGTCTGGGTGGAAAGAGAGAGATTCGACTTCGTTAAAACCAATGTCGCCAATGGGTGTGATTTGGCCGTTGTCGCCGTCTACTTCATAGAGACGTGATTTGGGTTTTCCGGTACTGGCGTAAAGTCTATTGGTGTTTGGATCGATATCAAGGCCTTCTAAATCTCTACCAGGGTAAAGGGGGCCTAAAGGTTTAATGATTTGGCTATTGAGATCGTAACTGAACAGTTGACTGTCATTCAAGTCTTGATCGTGAATGGCGTACACCCTGCTGCATTCAGTGGCTGTGGCGGGCGTGACGGTAAAGTTTTCAAAATCAAGCGTTTCCCATTCTCCAGAAAGTTGCGCTTGTAAGACACAGGCGTAATGCGATTCTGAGTGTACTGGGTTTGTGTTGTCGAAGTTTAAAGCAAAGTTTTGGCTGTTGCCTTGGCCTAAATTTAATTCAACGGTGTGGGTTTGCACGGTGCCTAGCGTATCCAAATCCATTAACAAGACTTTTATGGGCAGTTCCGTCAAGTCTGTTGTACCTTCATTAGTGACGGTTTGAGTACAGGTTTGGGTTTGCTCTGCGGTTAGCCGTTCTTCTAAAATGTTGACTTGGCCGGTGACGGCTAAGTTGAGATCATTTTCCACTGTAAATTCAGTGGTTTGACTGGCTAATTGAGTATCGCTATCAGCTACCACAATATTGACGGTGTAGGTGCCTTTTTCAGCTTGGTTGAGCATATAAGGCATCCTGATTTCTTTGATGCCGTTAGGGGGTAATTGCCCAACCGCTTGATTTTCGGTGTGAATCACTTGACCAGAAGGATCGGTGATCGTAACCGTGATCAGGGCATCATCGACCAAAGTATTGCTACTGAGACTTTCTATCCGTTGATGAATGACGATGGCTTCAGAACTGTGATAGCTGTCTTTATCTAAGGTGGTTTTCAGAGACAATAGGGCGTTGGTTTCGGGATGGAATATCTCGAACAGTCGTTCCGCTTCATCGTATGTTCTATCTGGATTGACTAAGCGACTTACCAGCTTATAAGTGCCGGCATACGTGCTTGTGGTGTTCCATTGTGCGTTGTAGGATGCCGAAGCCGGGCCGGTTAAATCTGTGACGGCAATCGGCGGTAATTGGGCGACGGGTTTCTCTTCGTTATCAACAATGGTTAATTCCAGCGTGCCATTGAAGTCGGTATCGCTGTCGTTGATGACTTCGACTTGGATTTCAACAGGGGCCTCTGCACCATAACGTTCTTCTGACAAGGTAGGCACAATCTGCATTTGTCGAGTCGCCAACAAGGTGGGAATCGTCAGCGGCACTTGCACGGGTTCATCAGGTGCGAAGCTGTTATTGAAAACCAAGAAGGCTTCGGTAGCAGCACCCCGGGTTTCACCTTCGGTTAAGTCTTTAAATAACAGATTCAATTGAACTTTCTGGCCTTGATTGTCTACCTGGGACAGGTTCCAAACGTATTCCTTCTGACCGTTTTCTAGCTCATGCACAGTGGTTGGAGCAGGATCGGTGCTTTCGATATCCACTAAAGCTCGGGTTTTGAGATGCGCTTCTACGTCGATACCGCCACAAATCACGGGGAAGGAGAAAATTTTGCCCCGATTCAAATCTGTCCAGACGAGTAATCTCTGATTGAAGCGATCATAAAACAGTACGTCCATATCTGCCATCGCGGGATCAATGCTCGGGCCATAAAGCACTTCGCGTACTTCACCGGTGTCGCCTATCAACTGAACCAAGGTGGTTTCTTCGCCAATATTTTTCTTCAAGGGTTCAAAATAGCCAACAGGTGCAAACAGCAGGTTGTTAGAGCAATCGGCTGTGACGTTGACGCCTTCAAATTCAAACCGGGCTTGATCAAAGTACATCGAGGAGGATTTGCCGTCGGGTGCAATTTTAATGATTTTACTGTTGCTATTTAACACGTAAAAATTCCCGAACGCATCAATGGTTAAACCACGGGGACTACGCAAACCGACCGTCGTGATGGTTTCGATTGTGCCATCAGCATGAAGACGTGACAGACGGTTAGAAGAATCTACCGCATAAACCTGATTGTCGTAGCCAACGGCCACAGCAGAAGCCGTTCCACTTAAAGTCGCGAAGGTGCTTACCTCTGCGTCTGGTGTGATTTTGAGAATATTCTTGCTACTGACGGCGTAAATATTGTCGATGGCATCAATGGCTAAACCAAATCCAATCGAAAGATTGGTGGCAAAATCACTCACCGAACCATCAGGGGTAATTTTGACAATCCGTTTTTGGCCACTATCAACAGAATAAATATTACCTTTATTATCAGCGGCTATACCATAACCGCGTGTATTGGATTCTGCGGAGAGTGTGGTGCCGTCAGCCTGAATTTGAGTGATGCTGGTGGAATCTGCCCCTTCTATCGACAGGTAAGCTGTCACTGCTCTTTCGCCTGGGAAGACTTGAGATTGTGCCAGACTTAAGGTGCCAGAAGCACTGGGGCCGACATGTAAGGTATTGATCAAGTGGCTGGTGGTGGCTCCGGTTGCCTGGATTTCAACCTGAAAATCACCGCTTATGCTGGGCAGCCAAGCGCCTAAATCAACCTCAACCGTTTCACCTTCTAAGCTCAATGCGGGTATCGTTACGGTTTTGGTATAAACCACTTCACCAGGTTCTAGGCTTGTGTCAGCCGTTTGAGTCTGAATTTTCAAGACTTGATTGGCATCAGCAATGACCGGATATAAGGCACTTTGGTTATCAACGCTCAATCCTGTTATCCCTCTGAGGATAATATCTGCGGTAGGCAATTCAGTGCGCGAACCTTTTGTATCGAAAGCGGCTATTTTGGTGTTATTGTAAGCGACAAACAAGCTGTCATCGGGGGCGAAAGCGATTGCTGAAGCTGTCGGCAAATCGGTAGCGACAAGGCTTAAGCTATTATCCTCATTAAGACGTGTGACGACACCGCGAGTAGAATCGGCAATATGGATTGCTCCCGAACCATCAGCTTCAATGTCTCTGGCATTGTATAAACCACTGGCCACTTTTTGGTAAGAACCATCGGCTGCCATTTTAAGCAGGGCACCTTGATTATCAGAAGCTATCCACAACTGACCATCAAGATTTCTCAACAACCCTTTTAGAAAATAAGAAGGGACTTGGTATGATTTCAGCAATTCGCCGGTTTTTGATAATCTTCTTATCTGACCGCTACGAGAAACCAGAATCTGGCCGTCTTCTTCTAACCACATTGATTCAACCGATGTGATTGAAGAGAAGGGTTCAAGGTTGCCCTCTTCCGATACTTTTGAAATCCCGTTGGGGAAAGCATTAGACACTAATAACTGTCCATTGCTATCAAATAGCAGGCCTTTGGGATTGACTAAACCGATAAATCTATCCTGTAATGTGCCATCACTGTCATAGAAGGCTAAAGCATTACGTTTATAGTAATAATCGGCCACAACAAAATGGCCATCAGAACCGATTGTTAAGGCTTCGATATCGGAAAAACCGGAAGCCAGCTGAGTCAGCGTACCCGTCTCCAAATAAAAACGACTGACACTGGAAGCGTTGGACAATAAAACGCTTTGTGAATCAATGCGTTCAACCTGTTCGTAGCTCCCATTCAAGATGATTTCGGGTAAGGCATCTGGGCTGGTTATCCGGAATAGGGCCGCTTTACGGCTCGTATTGGCAACAATTAAGGCATTGTCTACCCAGGCGATACCTTTTGGATAATAGAGGGAAGCAAAGCGTTTATCCAAGGTATAGTCTGCCGTCAAAAGGCTCAACACGCCGGTGTTGGCATCGGCTACCCACAAAAGTCCTGTTTTATCAATCGCTATCCCTCTTGTATGACCTGTCGCCGCTTCTCTATAGACTTTTTCCGTTATTTCTCCTTGTTTATCAATGTGTTGGATAGATTGATAAGCCCCTACCCACACGCCACCTGCACCATCAGAAAATAGGGATTGGGGATAATATCGCTTATTGATGAGTTTGTAGGGCGTTTCGGTTCCGTCGGGACTGAGCTTGAGCACTTGGTGCTGGTAGTTTTGGGAAATCCACAAGTTATCAAACGGATCAAAAAGCATGTCATAAGCTGTTTTGCCATTGCTGAGTTTGGCATATTCAGAGGCCTGGCCGTTATTAATTAAATAAAGGGTGTCACTATACCAAGGGGTGACGATGATCTCATCTTCTGAATTGATAGCAATGGCATGGGGTTGGAAGGCCAGATTTTCGGCGATCACCTCAACGTTGTTGTTTTGATCAATGCGTAAAAGGCGTTTCTTAGCGTATTCAGACACAATCAAGTTGCCTTGTGAATCAATGGCTAAACCTCTTGGATAATGGAGAGAGGAAACCACTCGGCTGATTTTTCCGGATTCCGTAAACTGGGTGATGTAGCCATTATCGCTCAAGATAGACAAATTTCCCTGAGTATCGGTGCGGATGCTGCGGGGCTGAATAAATGAGGTTTCAGTTGTATAGGCTGTGATTTCACCCGTGGTTGAAACGCGACTGATGCGATGGGCGTAGTATTCCGAGACAAAAAAACCATTACCCTCTGGTGCGTTAATTAAGGCATAAGGGCTCTTCAGTTTGGTTGTCAGGGTGGTTTTTGTACTGTCATCTGGGCCGATTTTGTTGAGATAATTTGAGGCTAACCAATACAGGTTCCCATCTTGGGCTTTGAGGAGATCGCGTGGGGAACCGGCATTGGAATCAACAACCGTTGCAACACCATTTGTGTCTAATCGAACGATATTTCGACGATTCCAGTTGCCGATATAAAGATTACCACTGGCATCATAAGTCAGTGCACCTGGCGCATGAAGGGTGGCTTGAATCAGAACCGAAACCTCTCCTTCGGGCGTAATGCTGACCACTTCATGGCTATTATAGTTGGAAACGACAAAGTTGCCATCGTTCGCTATTTTGACATCATAAGGCCCTTCTAAGCCGCTGGCAATAGTCGTCATCGTGCCATCAGGCGTGATCTTGATTAAGCTGTTGTCTTGGAAGCTGGTGACATAGAGGTTGTCTTGCTCATCAATCGTCATGCCATAAGGTTGTTTGATATTCGAGGCAAAGGTTGACAATTTGCCGTTAGCAAACTTCACAATGGTGTTGCCGGTTTTATCCGCAATAAAGAGGTTCCCTCGGCTATCTTCCGCCAAACCAACAGGCGCACTTAAACCGCCTTTAATGATTTGGGTGGCATTGAGTTGGGTTGTGTTTTCTTCAATCCTGACTTCATACAGGGTGTTACCAGCTACAATCAGGATTCTGCCATCATCTAACACTTCTATAGCGCGTGAGTAACTCACATTGGTGAATTTAAATTCACGACGCTCACCATCAGTGCCTATACGAACCAATCCTTTTTGGCCGTAGCTATAATAACTTAACACATACAGATTACCAAACTGATCAAAATCAACATCCATAGGGTAATAAAGGTCAGTTACAAACTCGGAAACCTCTCCTGAAGGTGTGATTTTTAAAACGGGTAAGTGGGTGGTGCCTAAATCTACCATGCCACCTGGGGGAGCGAGTACGGTGAACAGGCCCGTTTGATAACCTTTGATGGCGATTTTAATGTTCAATTCGCCAGGCGTGACTCCGGAAATGGTAAAAGCACCGTTGTCGTCGGTTTGGCCGCTGTGTTCGGTGCCGATAATCGTGACGACGGCATCAGTTAAGGGCGTTCCGGTTTCGCTGTCTTGAATCAGGCCTTTGACCGTGATTTCGGGATTTTCAGGCGTTGTGCCCGTGGGGTTGATGGCTGGAGAAAAGCTGAGTGTGACGCCTCTTGTGATGGTACCCGTGCCACTGAGTGTGTCGTATCCAGAAAGTTTCGCACTGACAGTGACGGGGCCGGGCGGACTGACAATGGCATAATAGCCCTGTTCATCAGTGAGTGCCGAAGCGGTTACGGCACCAGTGACTTCAACCAAAACGCCGGAAAGCGGTTGGCCTGTGGTGGTGTCGGTGAGGGTGCCGCTGATGATGCCGACATCGGGTAAAGGGGCGAGACGGATGGTACCGAGTTCTGCAAATTGGCCTTTTGACACGCTGGTGTCTTGGGAAGCACTTTGATAACCGGCTAATTGGTATTTCAGGGTATATGAACCGGGTTCCAGGCCAGTGAGGTTGAAGCTACCATCGGATTCGGTTTGAGTGGTTGTTTCGGCGAGTTGTTCCAGAGTGATTTCAACTTTGGCTAAGGGTAGGCCGCTGTTATCATCAACCACTTGGCCAGTCAGAATACCTTTATTCTGGTTCAACCGGAAATTGAATACGTTTGACATACTGTAAGGCCCGTAGTGCTAATGCCGTGGTGTAAGCATCTTCGCCCCAGGAACCTTTGTTGTCTTGATGTGTACGTAAGATTTGAGCGGCGGGTTTATAGAAGCTGGTGTCAGCGGTTGCTGAAGCAACTGCCAATAAGGCAATCGCGGTTTCCCAGTCGGTTTCCCAACCGCCATCTTCGGTTTGATTTTTGTACAGATAATCATTGGCCGCTTCTACGTAAGGGAGGATTTTGGCGTTAAATAGGAATCGTTGTAAGGCACTGGAAGCTAAGGCCGTGACGTAGATCGCGCTTTCGTTGACGGCATTGAGTACAAAACTGCCGTCAGGATTTTGGTGTTGCGTCAGGAAGGTGATCGCACGTTCAGTGGTTTGAGTTTCTGAAGGCGCAGCCATAGCGAGTGCTTCCAAAGCGAAGGCCGTGTTGAGTACCGTGCTATCGAAATCGGCCAGTTCTCCAAAACCCCCATCTGGATTTTGTAAGGCCAATAATTCATTAACGAGTTCTGAGACATCGTCTGTGTTTTCATGGCCGGCTATGATTTGACGAGATAAGCTTTCAGTGCTGTGGTAAGACACGGCATTTAGGGCACCTCGTCCAAGGGCCATGATATTTTTCAGGGGCTCTTGTTGGTTCAAAGCGTCAAAAGTTCTTAACGCTTCGGCCGTCGATTGGAATGCAATTGCAACATCATTCGGGGTTGAAATACCACCTTGATGGGTTTGACTGGCGAGCCAGTTTACCCCGAAGGGGGTTGATGCGGGTGCTTGAGTACACCAAAGGGCGAAAAAGCACGTTGTCAACCACCAAAGTGTGGGCGGTTTGTTTTTCTTTAGCATTGATAACTCCTGGTTATATGGATAAGGGCAATTCTCAAAAGCTTGCTTTTTACATTTCATTTAGGAATGAGCATATAAGTACTGAAGCATAAATTTTCAGGTATTTTAATAGAAGCAATGTTTATTTGTAATTAGAGACGCGAAGCATCGCGTCTCTACGAAACCGCGAATTGTAGAGACGCGATGCAGAGCAAATCTTTGCGGTTAAATACCTGTTTATTTGTGGTTCAGTACTTATAATAACGACTTTATAATGCCGATTTGATTTCATGCCTGTTCCAATGTCAGACAACAGCAAATCACTCTAAACAGCCCAATACCTGTGAGTCTGTTTTTTGAGCTATATTTTTGTTTGCAATCCATACCCGATTGCGACACTGACTCAATAATAGAGCAAGGTTTATGCCAATTATTCTTTTTCTTAAATTTCAATAAGTTATATAAAATGAACAGTTGAATTAAACGCAAATTCAACGCAATTCAACGCAAGTTAAACGCAATTCAACGCAATTCAACGCAAATTCAATGCAAATTCAACTCTCAAAAGCTTAGCCTTAGTATGGGAATTGTGGGCTTTAAAAACACGTAGGGCGCCCTACCGACATAAGATGGTGGGCAACAAAAACACGTTACCCACCCTACATTGATCAATATGGCGGGCTTTAAAAACACGTAGGGAGCCCTACCGACATAAGATGGTGGGCAACAAAAACACGTTACCCACCCTACCTACATAAGATGGTGGGCAACAAAAACACGTTACCCACCCGACATAAAAGAATTTCAACAGAAGCCCTAGTTTTGTCATTTTTTTTTTAAAAAGCTTCCATTTTTCCGGAATTATGTTAAGGTCTCCATTTTGTCATTTTTGAGTAATCAGGAGACTTTATTCATGATTTTATCTATCCATAATCCGCAGGATATGACACTTTTTTTGCTTGATGGGTTGCAACGTTTGGAAAAAGAATATGGCCAGTCTGATTGGGTTGGCTTGGTTTCCTCAGGGGGTGTGATACGGCAGGCTTCTGGTTCGGTAGAGCAGTTATCAACTTGGCTGCCCAATTATCCGGCATCTTTTGGGATTGCGCTTTCAAATTCAAATAGAGGCGTGACACCTCATCCCAAAATTCGGGCTTCGGAAAAGCTGGCGATTGTTTTCGATGGTGTGCTGGATAACGCTTCTTCGATTATGAAAGATTTGTTTGAAGCGGGGTATAATCTCATTTTCGATATAGATCAAGATATTATTTCAACGCTCTTGATTCATTACTTGGGGCTGGGGCTTTCCCCGCTTGAGGCGATGAAATTGTTGTTCATGCGTTTGCAGGGGCGTTTTGTGGTGATGGTTTTATTTACGGAGCCTTACGAACAACTTTTGGTGGGGAGTCAAGGGTATCCACTGGCTCTTGCTGCGGCTTATGATAGTGTTATGATGAGTTTTGATCTACCGATGTTGAAGCGGCTTTATCATACGGTGATCAAATTAGAGGAAGGTGAGCCGGTGTTGTGTTCGGTTTAATTATCTTGATCCTTGAAGATCAATAATTGGCTTGAGAGCGATAGCGGGGGATTGCCGCATCCAATCGGGTGGCAGGGCAATCCCTTGTGTTTGCCCCATTGGCATTTCTTCATTCTTTTCACAAAGTTTGTCATTCCAAATAAGTACTGAACCCTAAATTTTCAGGTATTTTAATAGAAGCGAAGAGGGGGCAATACCGAAGGTTGCCCTTTGCGGTAAAATACCTGTTTATTAGAGACGCTTCGCGTCTTTGTAAGTACCTTCGCCAAAAATTTTCAGGTGCTTCGGCGCAATTCCGAAGGTTGCCCTTTGCGGTAAAATACCGGTTTATTTGTGCTTCAGTACTTACAAACTTAAGTTTGTGGAAAACTTTTAGTAGAATTTAAAAAAATATTTAGACTGATGTGTAGTAGTCAATAGGATGTTATAGCGTTTCCCGATTGAATAAAGTACAGTTATATTAATAAGAAAATCGAATCGCAAAATAAATTTGGAACGAAAAAAACCGCAAAATAAATTTGGAACGAAAAAAACCGCAAAATAAATTGGGAACGAAAAAAACCGCAAAATAAATTGGGAACGAAAAAAACCGCAAAATAAATTGGGAACGAAAAAAACCGCAAAATAAATTGGGAACGAAAAAAACCGCAAAATAAATTGGGAACGATAATGATTTGTACTTAGCGTAGCACACCGAAGGTTCATTCAATCGGGAAACGCTATAAATGGAAAATAAGGGGTTATCATGAAAATATAATCATAAATAGAACACTTGAACACTTGAACACTGTAGACGGCAGATTATCAGGATTGAAGCTGATTGAATTTTGACTTTAATCGTTTTAACATTGATTCGATTACTATAGTATTTCTACTTATGTTTTTTAAAATTGAAATAAATCATTATGAAATTTTACTCGGCCGTCAAATTAGAGCATCATCAGTACGGTTTTTGGTTGCTTGAATTTTTGATTTCATGCTTGATTATCAGTGCGTTATACGCTGTTGCTATTCCCTTCTACCAAACTTATATGCTACGTGCTAAAGTGGTGGAGGGTATAGCGTTAACGGGCGGTATGAAACTCAGTATTGCTGAATATTATTCGTACTATGGGCATTTTCCTGCCGATACTGATCAGGTTGATAATATTGTGACTTCTGGCAGCTATGTCGAAAATATCACTATTAATAATGGGGCAGTTTTAATTCAATTTCCTGATATGAATGGGAAGGGTTCCTCATTCAGTGTTCGCCCGGCTTTGGCTGAAAATGATCTGCCTAAAGTGATAAAATGGTACTGCGGTTATGCTCAAGCACCCGCTCATTTTGTGATTCAAGGTAAAAACCGCACTGATATGTCTTCTCAGTATTTGGTTTCTACATGTCGTTAATTTTTTCGGACTAGAGATATTTTTATAAAAATATCGAAGGCTGAAAGAGGGTTGACACGTAAGGCAACCCCTACAACGGAATGAAGATTGTAGGGGCAGCCCTTGCGTGTTCTCCCTTTTGGCTGATAACTGATAACTGATAACTGAAAAATAGAGGAGTTTTTCGTGAAAATGTCTGTTCACATCACTGAATTTATCGGTGAATTGGCTTTACTATTGGAAAGTGGTATTGCTTGTCGTGATGCGCTTAAAATTGTTCAACAGGAACAAGACAATCGGGGTATGCAGAAATTAATTGCTGCCATTCTTAACGATGTCGAAAAGGGTATGAGCTTGGCGGATAGTTTTGCTCAATATCCTGATTATTTTGAACCCTTTCTGGTGGAAAGGCTAGTCAGTAGTGGGAAAGATGAAGCCAATCAAACGGCAAGCTTGGTTAAAATTGCACAATACCGTGAATCTATGGATGTTGATGCCCAAAATTTGACCAAAAGGATCGCGTTTTCATCCCTTTATATTTTGTTTTTGCTTTTCCTTTTATTGATTTTGACAACGTTCCTTCTGATTTATGTGGTGCCGGTGTTTGCGGATATGTTCAGGAGTTTTGGGGGCAGTTTACCCACATTAACTCAATGGGTTCTGAATCTATCTGATTTTTTTGTCGCTAATGGGCTATTGATCATGGGTGGCGTGTTCGTTTTGGGCTGGTTGATACGGATAAAGTGGGAAATCGTCACTTTGTATATCCCCTTAATTGGTAGACTTTATCACAAAATCGCGTTGATACGTGCTTTGCGAACGTGTGTTTTTATGCTCTCTGAGGGTGCGTCTGTTGCTAAAGCCTTTTCGGCGGCGGCTCAAATAGTCCATAATCCCATTTACGCTAAACGATTCAATCAGGTGAGCGAACAAGTTGCTGAGGGTATGCCTTTGTCTGATGCGTTACAAGCGCATTCGTTTTTTCCAAAGAAAATGATTCATGCCGCAGTAGTCGGTACACAAGCCAATAAGCTGGATAAATTGTTAGCGAAATTGGCTGATTGGTATGCTAAACAATTGCAGCAAGCGACGGGCCCGATTATTAGAAGTTACACTTTATTGCTCATTATTTTAATTGGTATCATAGCCGGATTGTTGATTCTTTCTATGTATTTGCCTATTTTTTCGATGGGCGCTGAGATTTAGCGAGAAAAACATGGACAATAAAGGTTTTGTTTTGTTCGATCTGATGCTGACTGTCGCCATTATTGCGATACTTGCGGCGGTGGCTATCCCGGCTTATAGCGACTACATGACTAAAAGCCAAGTCGCAGAAAGTAGCTTACTTGCTGTGACAGTTAAAATAGCGGTTGGTGATTATTATGCTTATCACGGACGATTTCCGGCGAATAATCAAGCCGCTGGTGTTGCTGAACAAATTATGGGTCATTATGTCTCTGGTGTTGAGGTGAGCAATGGTGTGATTGAAGTCACTTTTGGAGATCGTAGTCATGCAAAAATAGCGAGACACACTTTGCGCTTGCAGCCCGTTGTTAAGGAAAATGCTTGGGTAGGTATCGTGAATTGGACTTGTAGTAGTACACTAGAGAATAAATATTTACCTAAATTTTGTAGAAAGTGAATTTTCATTTTTCGTTCAAAAAATAGGTTTTGAGCGTGACTAAAAACAGAAAAATAAACGCTAAAGACGCTAAAGACGCTAAAGACGCTAAAGGATGTTAAAAAGGCCTTAAAAATCGGCGTTCTTTTTTTCACGCAAAAGTTTTGCGTGAAAAGTTCTTATGCGATTTTTTTTAAATAGACTCCCCTTTTTAAGTGCGTTCCGTAATAATATGCAAACAAAAAATAAGGGTTTTACATTGATAGAATTAATGGTTGTTGTGGCTATCATTGGCATTTTAGCGGCGATTGCCATACCGTCTTATAGTGATTACATGAAACGCGCTAAAGTCAGTGAGGCCTTTATACTGGCCAGCAGTATTACCAAAACGATTGGCGATTATTATGCCTATCGAGGCCAATTACCCAAAGATAATCATGCGGTTAATTTACCTGATCCACAAAATTTAGGCGGACAGTATGTTGATAGTTTAGAGATCGATCAGGGTGCGATTCATCTGATTTTTCAAAACAATACTTTCTCTGATGAGACGACTACGTTGACATTACGCCCCGCCATTGTTGTTGCCTATCCACCCAGTAATGCTTTAACGTGGGTATGTGGTTATGCTGAAGCTGTGGAAGGCATGGTGCTGTTCGGTGAGAATAAAACCGATCTTGATCCTCAATATTTACCTAAAGTCTGTTTATCATTTCACTAAGGGCTTACAAAACTGATGCGTAAATTCCAACCTGGTTTTACTTTAATAGAATTGATGATTGTTGTCGCCATTATTGGCATTTTAGGTTCAATGGCTATCCCGACTTATCAAGATTTTATTATCCGCGCTCAGATCAATGAGGCGATGAATCTAAGCGAGGGGGTGAAGAAGTCGATTACTGATTATTATGTTGCTAATCAAGGCTTTCCTGCCAATAATCAAGTGGCGGGGGTGCCGAAGTCGGCCCATTTAATTGGTAATTTTGTTACTGGTATAGAAGTTAAAGATGGCGCGATTCAGGTGACATTAGGCAATCGTATTAATGCCCATGTTAAAGGAAAGGTATTAAGTTTGCGTCCTGCCATCGTTACCGATAATCCGAGCAGTCCGATTTCATGGCTTTGTGGTTATGCTGAACCTGTTGATGGTATGACAGCAGTGGGTGACAATAATACCACTGTTCCTAGTCTTTATTTGTCTATGTCTTGTCGGGCTTGGAAGGGGTAATCGTGAAAGTCTGAGGTTCGATTTTGCCACGGAAAAACACGGAAAAACACTTCAATATTCCGTGATTTCCGTGTCATTCCGTGGCTAATATCCCAATTCTGTAATGAACAATTACCCAATTCCCATTGTTTGAACACCTCCATTGGTTTGGAGAGACTACCAGCACACCTATACTGTCCACCGTTATAATTTGTGCTTTTGCATTTTGCAAAATAAATCGATGAGGTTAGTCACCTTTAGGTGACTTGAGCTGTAATACAACTGATGCCCGCTGTTGGCTGTGTCTGTTCAAATAGATCGCTATTATATGACGACGATAAGTATAGTTAGAGACGCACGGCAGTTAAAGACGCACGAGAGTTAGAGACGCACAGCTGAGACGCACGCAGTGCGTCTCTACGGGCAACAACAAAGCCCGCCTACAATCAGTCTGTTCGATAGTTGGGGGCTTCTTTGGTGATTGAGACATCGTGTACATGGCTTTCGCGCATACCGGCGGGGCTTATGCGAATGAATTGTGGTTTGGTTCGCATTTCTTCTAGGGTTGCACAGCCGGTGTAGCCCATGCTGGAACGTAGGCCGCCGAGGAGTTGGTGAATGACATCTATTAAGTGGCCGCGGTGGGGTACGCGCCCTTCTATGCCTTCGGGGACTAATTTGCCTTGTGTTTTAACGTCTTCTTGAAAATAGCGGTCTTTGGAGCCTTGGGATTGAGACATGGCGGCTATGGAGCCCATGCCGCGGTAGGATTTGTAGGCGCGCCCTTGGTAGAGTTCGACTTCGCCAGGAGCCTCTTCGGTGCCGGCAAAAAGGCTACCTATCATGATGGTATGGGCACCTGCGGCGATGGCTTTGGCGATATCGCCTGAATAGCGTATGCCGCCATCGGCGATGATGGGGATGTTAGTGCCTTTGAGGGCATGGGCTGCGTTGCCAATGGCGGTGATTTGGGGGACACCGATACCGGCCACTATGCGGGTGGTGCAAATGGATCCGGGGCCTATGCCGACTTTGATCGCATCCGCACCGGCATCGGCTAGGGCTTTGGCCCCTTCAGGGGTGGCAATATTGCCGCCTATGATTTGTACTTCAGGGTGCTGTTGTTTAATCCAGCGTATTTGATCGAGTACGCTTTGCGCGTGTCCATGGGCCGTATCGACGACAATGACATCGATACTGGCTTCGACTAGGGCCGTGACTCGATCTTTGCTATCTTTTCCTGTGGCAACAGCAGCGCCTACTCGTAGGCGTTCTTGTTCATCTTTGCAAGCTTCGGGCTTTTCGGTGGCTTTTTGGATGTCTTTGACGGTGATGAGGCCGCATAATTGAAAATTGTCGTTGACGACGAGTACTTTTTCAATGCGGTGTTGGTGTAGTAGGTGCGAGATTTCTTTACGGCTGGCCCCTTCTTGTACAGTGATGAGTCGTTCTTTGGGTGTCATGACGCTTGAGACGGGATCGTGGTAGTGAGTTTCAAAGCGTAAATCGCGGTTGGTGACAATGCCGACGAGCAGGCCGTTGTCGATGACTGGCACACCTGAGATGTTGTGAGCGCGGGTTAGGGTAAGTATGTCTTTAATGGTGGTGTTGGGAGAGACGGTAATGGGATCGTTAATGATGCCACTTTCAAATTTTTTGACCATTCGCACTTGACGGGCTTGTTCTTCAATCGTCATGTTTTTGTGGATAATGCCGATGCCGCCTTCTTGAGCGATGGTGATGGCAAGACGCGCTTCAGTAACGGTGTCCATCGCGGCTGAAATGAAGGGGATGTTGAGGGTAATGTCTCGCGTGAGGCGGGTTTTCAGTTTGACTTGTTTAGGTAAGACGGTGGAGTGTGCGGGCAAGAGTAGAACGTCGTCAAAGGTGAGGGCAGGTTCTGGGATAATACGCATCTTATGTTCTGTCATTTGGATTTTCGATTTTTGAGTTTTAAGATTGAACTCATTCGCCTTGAACTCATTCGCCTTTGGCGAATCGCTTTTGCTTAAAAAATTTTTGCGTGAAAAGGGTATTTATTATATAAATTATTGATTTAAATTAAATCGTATTTTTGATATTCGCAATTCGCAATTCGCAATTCGCAATTCGCAAAATTTCCCGTAGAAAAGCGAGTCGTTAGGCAAGTGATAAGTTTTGCAAAAAAGCTCATTACCATTTAATTAGAATTAGGCTTGAATCAGGCCGGCTTGAGATTATACATAACTAGATTTATGATTAATAATCATAAATGATTAAAGTTAAAGATAACCTGTTTTAGAAGGTTGATTTTCATAATAAATATTGAATTCGTTTTCCAATAATCCGAGGATGAACCCAATCCGTTTTACTTGTATATGGCTTTTAAATATCAATTAAATGAACAGTTGAACTGATGACAAAAAATGCGTTCATAGTTTTGATATACTGCTCGCTGTTTAATGAAAATGAATCAAAGCTCTTCATGCCAAAACCACGTTAGTGTATTCTTAGATCGTTCCTAACGCTACGAAGGATTATTCGTTATATTTAGCTTCGCTGAACTTCGTTTCCTAATTTGTTGTACTATATAATTATAAATAATAATAAAAATAGATTAAAAACGCTGAGAATGGCACGTTATTTTTTGTTCACACAATCTAAATATCTAAAATAGATTGGGTAAATTAGGAGCATCAATGTGAAGATAAAATTATTATGTAAAGATGTTGGGGTTATTCTGATTGCTAATCTTTTAATGGGGTGTGTCAGTCAATTGGCATACGAGGATGCCATTGCTCAAGAAACTCAGTTGTCAGAGACAGGCAGTCAACCAAGGGCATCATTCAATTCAGGGCCTTTTCTCTCGCCAGAACACGAAGATATGTATAAAATTTTGGTGGCTGAAATTGCTCTGCGTCGGGGTTATTTACCATTAGCTGCCCAATCTCTTTTTGAGGTTGCTTCTCGCATTCCCGATCTCGGTCTTGCGGAACGTGCGACAACTGTTGCCTTGTATGCTGCTCAATATCATCTTGCCACTCAAGCGGCTCGGCAGTGGGTTACTCTCGATCCAAATAATCATAAGGCACACCAAATTTTGGGCCAAATGTTATTGCGTCAAGAGCGTACCGAAGAAGCTGTGGTTCAGTTAGAGATTATGCTTGATAGTCTCAAAGATAAACCTGAGCAACAAAAGTCGGTTATGGAGGCGATTTTAAAACAACCACAAAATGAGAAAAATCAGAAGCTTGCCTTGGAACTGATGAAGAAACTGGTTTTAAAACGACAACATGATCCGGTGCTGTTATTCGTTTATTCCGGTTTGTTAAACCAAGCTAATCAATCCACTGAAGCGTTGGATGTGTTGCGTACATTGTTAACCTTGGTTCCAGATCATGCGGAGGCTGTCCCTTTTTATGCTTATCTGTTGGATAAGCAAGATCAAAAGGAGCAGGCTTTGCAATGGATGAGACAGGCATTGTACAAGTACCCCGATCAGCCTGAATGGCGTTTAATGTATGCGCGTATGCTTGCCGATGCGGAAGAGTTTGAGGAAGCAATTGTGCAATTTCAAAGGTTGTTGTCCCAGTATCCAGAACATGCTGATATTTTGTATGCATTGGGTGTATTATCTATACAAACCGAGCGATTGTCCGCAGCTAAACGGTATTTTCTGGAATTGCTTCAAACAGGAGAGCGACTCAATATTGCTCATTACTATTTAGGCCAAATTGCACAACAGGATAAAGATATCGAAAGTGCCCTGTCTTGGTATCAGCAAGTTAAAGGGGGGGCGAATTATTTAAAGGCACAGGCACGGGTTGCGTTGCTTCTAGTCGAACAGGGCCAATTAGATAAGGCTATTGAACACCTTCAAACTGTGGCCGTGAACAATGAGGAAGAGGCTATTCATCTCAGGGAGTTGGAAGCGGAATTGTTGATCGAGGAAAAACGTTATCCGCAAGCCATGGCAGCTTATAATCAGGCACTTAAATTAAAACAGGGTGATCTTGATGTTTTATATATGCGGGCTTTGCTGGCTGACAAAATGGATCAGATGGCGCTATTAGAACAGGATTTACGATATATACTGGCACAAAAACCCGACAATGTGAATGCGCTGAATGCGTTAGGTTACAGTCTCGCGGATAAAACGGAACGTTATGATGAAGCTTATGAGTTAATTCAAAAAGCTTTGAATTTAAGTCCCACTGATCAATATCATATTTTTGATAGTATGGGATGGGTGTTGTATAAATTGGGTGATTATGCACAGGCGATTGCGTATCTGCGTAAAGCCTTGGCAATGCAAGATGATCCTGAAATTTCGGCACATTTGGGCGAAGTGTTATGGGAGAGCGGTGATCGACAAGCGGCTATTCGCATCTGGGATGAAGCGTTAGTCACTTATCCTGAAGATGAAAAACTGCTTAAAACGAGACAGGCTTTTCTACCTAATGGCCAAGAGAATCAGGACAAAGAAAAACCATGAGGTGTTTTCTATTTATACTGGTGGTATTCTTGTCGGCTTGTGTTTCATTACCCAAGTTGCCACCCTTGCCTGCCAGTCAACTGGATTCGTGGCGTTTGAAAGGTCGTATTGCGATTTCAACCGATTCAGAGAGTTGGACAGCAAGTGTTTACTGGCAACAGCAAGGCTCAGCTTATCAATTGCGTTTAAATCTTCCCATTGGACAAGGGGCTTTGTTACTTCAAGCGGATGATAAGGGGGTTATCATGCGTACTGCTGATAATAAAACCTATCAGGCTACCGATGCGGATGCGTTAATGTCTGACGTTTTGAAATTAGACATGCCAGTGACGAATTTGCAGTTTTGGATTAGAGGCATACCAGCACCTCAATCTTCTCCAGATAGATATTTGCTTAATGATAAAAAGCAATTACAGCATTTACAACAAGAGGGTTGGTTTATTACCTATTTACATTATGTTAATGTGGAGGGAATGGCGTTACCTAAAAAAATGTTCTTGGAAAATCAGTCATTTAAAGTTAAAATCGCGATTTTGGAGTGGGTAATTAATTCCAAAAAGCCTCCTTTGAAAAACTTATCTTCCGTCTTGAAGTACAATATTTTTAGATATGATTGATTTATCAATTGATAAAATAACGCAAGAGACGCTTTGATGCAAGATTTTTCTTGATAGCGTCTTTAGCGTCAAAGCGCGTTTATTTTTCTTATCTCAGCTTTGCGAAACGCATTTTACAAAAAGAGACTTTTTCCAATTGCTTTTAGAGGAAACAGAATGGGGTATTTTGTTGCCTAAAAAGGACGACAATAAACTCTCTTATGAAGAAACTTATAAAGCAATAGCACAAGAAGATTGGACCGATTTTGATCAAACATTATTGGATGGATTCAAAACAAATGAGTTCACTACCCCTTCGATATGAGATTTATTTGGGTGACTTGAATCCAAGGCATTGGGGTAGTTGAATGGGATTTGATATGAATAAATAACCTTGTCTAAAGCGTTCCCATTATTTACCCTATAGATTTTCAGAAAAATAATTTCAATCTGTGAGTTTTTTTTATCTTATCTCACGCAAAGACGCAAAGGCGCAAAGGTGCCAAGTCATTATACTAAGCGTCTTAGCGGCTTTGCGTGAGCAAATAATTATCTGGATATCTATAGTATTTGTAAAATGTAAATGCTACTATAACTGGTATAATACTCAAAAATGCGTTTTTGCTATGCATTTTGATATTCTTTAACAACCTTTCATTTATATTAGAGTTTATACCGATTTAACACAACTTATTAATTTTATTAAAAGTCATATTTTGATAAAAGTCATGAAATCAATCGCTTAAATTTAATCGGTATAATATCTATTATATTAGTTAGTGGAACAAAGGAAAGAAATGACTTCAGAAATTATATTAGACGAAAAGCAGACGAGTGGAGAGCATTTTCTTCATAGCAAAACCGTTTTAGAATTTGGCTGCACAAACTGGATCTATGATCATCATAAAGCGAAAGAAGAAGAAAGGTATCAAATGCTTGATGATTTACATTTGAAAGCAGGTGATGTCGTACTTGATTTAGGATGTGGCCCCGGTTTTTGGACAGTGATGCTGGCAGAAAAAGTGAAACCTGATGGGAAAGTCATTGGGATTGATCTCACTCCAGAATTTCTGTCTTATGCGAGAGAAAATCTCCAAAAGCATCCTCTTAAAAATATGATAGAATTTCAAAAAGGAGATTTTTATCATCTTCCCTTTGAAGATAACTACTTTGATGTGGTATTTTTTGGTAATGCTTTCGCCTACGTTCCAGACAGACTTAAGCTCAAAGCCTTGGAAGAACAAAAACGGGTCACGAAGAAGACTGGAAAAGTGATTGCAAAAGATTTTGATGGTGCTGTTTTGATTTACCATCCGATTGATCCCCACCTAACGTTGAAAGTTCTAACAGCAACGGCTCAGGCGCTTAACGAAAATCCGCCTAATGCATTTTTTGAGAATTTTGCAGGACGAAAATTACCTGGACTTTTTCGAGAAGTCGGTTTAAAAAATCGGTCTACCAAGACTTATGCTATTCAGAAAATTCCACCTCTGACAGCCGAAACAAAACGCTACATAACAGGGAATGCGACATGGCATGCCAATATCGCAGTTTCTTACTTGTCACAAGAAGATTTTCAACAGTGGCATGCACATTTTGATCCTACATCAGACCAGTATATTCTTGACAGAGACGATTTTTATTCTTGTATGCTAGAGATAATAACGATAGGTACGGTAGTATAGTCTGTCAAAAGAAGATTTTTGGTGACTAGCGTTTGTTCAAAAAACGGGTTTTTTCTTCCATTCCTGTTTATGGAATACTATGAACGCTGATTGTCATGATTCGAACTGATTTTAACGGTTCTGAAATCAGTGCGAATCATAATAATCAGTCTAATCAGCTTATCTCACACAATACACTCGCGAAACTTCTCGAAAGTTCAGCATTCGCACATAATAACTTATGGTAAAGCTTAATTTTAATTTTCAAAAGGAGGCTCAACTCCTTCCGTATTGTATTTTAAATTCATTGTTTTTATTGTCAATTTACAAACCATTCACACACAATCTACCCTAAAAGGTAATTTCTCAATGACATTAACGAAGCGCAGTTATTTTCACGGCCATTCTCGATGGGCCTGGGCCTTAATCTTTTCCTTATTTGTGATACCTTTTGCCTATGCCAGTGGTGGAGGCGTGACGACCATTGATTTTTTATGGCTTGCAGTGTTCTTATTGCTGGCAAAAATGGTAGGGTTGATTGAAAAATGGGGACAGCCAGCCGTGCTAGGTGAACTGGTTATAGGCGTTGTGCTGGGTAATCTCGTTCTCATTGGCATCGGCTGGTTTGAGTCAGTCAAGCATGACCAGATCATTCTATTTCTCGCTGAATTAGGTGTAGTCATTCTATTATTTCAAATTGGATTGGAATCTAAGATTGATGAGATGCGTAAAGTCGGATGGCGAGCCTTTTTGGTAGCCATTGTCGGCGTTGTGACCCCTTTTGTACTCGGATATCTGGTCGGTATGTGGCTGATGCCGGGCCTGTCTAGTAATGCCTATTTATTTTTGGGGGCCACCCTGACAGCCACTTCTGTTGGTATTACCGGTCGCGTGTTTCGTGATTTGGGCAAGTTGCAAACCCCAGAAGCCCAAATTGTGTTGGGGGCGGCCGTCATTGATGATGTCATGGGTTTGATCATTTTGGCGGTTGTGACTGCTATTGTCACAACGGGGGCTGTTAGTATTTTTGGTATCAGCTGGATAACCTTGAAGGCCATATTATTTCTCTTCGCAGCCCTGTTCTTGGGACAGTGGTTGACACCACACATCGGTAAATTTTTATCTTTGATTCAGACTGACATTGGGATGAAGTTCACCCTGGCTATTAGCTTTTGCCTGATTTTTGCTTATTTGGCTCATTTAGCAGGGCTTGCGCCTATCGTTGGTGCTTTTGCAGCAGGTTTAATGTTAGAACATGTTCATTTCAATGAATTTGACCAACCTGCCATTAATCAAGAGATCAAAGCGGCAGTGAAAAACGCTGATAGTGAAACAAAGCAACAGGTGACAAAGGTTTTGAAACATCATGATGAAGAACATCTGGATCGCTTAGTCGCCCCTTTAGGGCATTTTTTAGTACCGATTTTCTTTATCATGACAGGAATGCAAGTTAATTTAGAAACGCTATTTGATCTCAAAGTCTTGGGCATTGCTTTAGTGATTACCGCAGTGGCCTTTGTGAGTAAATTGGTTGCCGGTATCGTGGCTGGGCCGGTTAATAAATATATTGTTGGTTGGGGTATGGCACCTCGTGGCGAAGTTGGGTTGATTTTTGCGATGATAGGTAAGCAGCTTGGCGTGATTTCTGAAGAACTGTTTTCTGTAGTGATTATCATGGTGATTTTGACAACGCTACTGACACCGCCCATATTGAATTATTTGTTACGTCGGGAGTCCTCATCAGTGAACAATGTTCAATGAGTCAGGATTGATTTGTTGAGTTGAGGGCAACCACAAGGGATTGCCCCTAGAACATTAAGGTTTATGTATGCAGGGGCAATTCGTAGGCTTGCCATCAGATTTTCAAAGGGAGGTTGGGATATTTTAATGATTTCGCCGTTGGCGATTCGCCATTTGATAACCGTTTTAGTTGGCTTGTTTGTCGTCATAGCTGTGGTTGTGACGGCCCATTTCACGATTAAACTGGCAGAGTACCAAGCGCAACGCTTATTGAGCGATCGTGTACAAACTCATCTGATCGCTATTCGAGAAACTCAAAAGGCACAAGTTGAAAGCTATTTTAAAATGCTGATTAACCAAATTCAATTGTATGCCCATACTCAGGATATTGTTGACGCGATGCGGGCTTCTAAAAAAACCTTTCCTCAATTTGATCAAATTGATCAAATTGTCACCGCTTCGCCAATATCTGATACTGCTACAATGCCAGGTTCATCTATAACGCAATATCGCCAGGCTTTGGCAGAATACTATCACAATGATTTTACGACGGAATATGATAGATTTAATGTTGAAGAAGTTGCGGATTTAAAGCCTATACTGAATCAACTGGATGATAATAGTGTGGCCTTGCAATATCACTATATTGTGGCTAATCCTAACCCGATGGGCACTCAAGCTGAATTGTCGGCGGCCCAAGATGCGTCTCGCTATACTGATTGGCATCGTATTCATCATCAGCACATTAAAGCGTTAAAAAGCTATTCGGAAGCAGAAGATATTTTGTTAGTTGATTCAGAGACGGGCATGATTGTCTATTCAATTAATAAAGCGGTGGATTTTGCCACGTCATTAATAGAGGGGCCTTACGCTAACACCCCTTTAGGAGACGTTTTTCAAAAAGCAAATCAGTCTGCCCGTGATGAAGTATCCCTAGTAGACTTTTCTGCTTATTTACCCGCTTATAATAATCAGAGGGCCTTTTTGGGAACACCGATTTTTGATGGCGAAAACAAAATTGGGGTGCTGATTTTTCAACTCGCAAGTGATGGCATAAATGACATCATGACTTATGGAAAAGCGTGGTCATTTGAAGCATCAGGCATAACGGGTGAAACTTATCTGGTGGCAACCGATGGTACGATGCGTAGTGAAAGTCGTTTGTTGGTGGAAAATAAAGAAGATTATCTATTGGCAGTATGGGAGTTAGGATTGCCGGCTGATGTGATTTCTGAAATTGAACTCAAAGATACCAGTGTAGGCTTGCAAATCGTTGACACGCCAGGAACTGAAGCGGTATTTGCAGGTGAATCGGGATTGATTATCTATGAAGAGTATTATGGCGAATTTGTCTATTCCGCCTATACCCCCCTTAATGTGCTAGGGTTGCAATGGGCCGTGTTTTCAACTTTACAGGAAGATGAAGCACTAGAAGCTTTAGAAATATTTTCTAGCAAAACCACATCAAGTGCTATGCAAATTGTGATGGGTGTTTTACTGGTTGGATTAATTGGTTTATTGCTTGCTTGGCCGTCAAAGCTCAGAGTTCTTAGTCGCAGTCAACCCAAAACATCCGAACATGGCGTTCCAAAAACCTACACCCTTGAAAAAATTATTGAGCATTTGAAGCGATTAAATGGTTAAAAGCTTTTTGAATTTCACAACACACAACATATAAGTACTGAAGCATAAATTTTCAGGTATTTTAATAGAAGCAATGTTTATTTGTAATTAGAGACGCGAGGCATCGCGTCTCTACGAAACCGCGAATTGTAGAGACGCGATGCCTCGCGTCTCTTTGCGGTAAAATACCTGTTTATTTGTGGTTCAGTACTTAACGTTTTGTCAGATTGAGCATAAAGGTTATAAAATGTCTACCTCTGTTCTCAGAGTCATTTTGATTATCGTATTACTTTCTATCTTTGAACTGGGATTAGCCATCGCTATTTTTTTGATGCCCGAACCCACTATCAGCATGACAGAATTAGTGCATTCTCAGTTATCCGAGACGGAAATGACGCATTCCATGACAGCCTTATTATTGAATTATCGCAGCATGGATATGTTATTGGGCCTAGCCGTTTTGTTCAGTGCTCTACTTGGCGTTTGGAATCGTAACGACACCACAGTATCACAAAAGCCTGATGACAGTGATTTTTCCATACCCTCATTACACTGGATTCTAATGTTGATTGTGCTGACAACCAGTATCATGTTCTGGACGGAGAGATATCTCGTTGCAGGAGCCTTGCTCGCAGGTTGTGGTATATTATTACGTCTCAATCATTTGATACAACCACAACCCACAGCGGGTTTATCATTACGATTAGGATTAAGCAGCGCTTTACTGGTATTTCTCAGCATAGCACTGGCGACGATGGTGTCAGGATATCATTGGCTTGAATACCCAGAAGACTGGATGAACGAATTCATTTTATTGATAGCCGTTAGCTTAACGATTTCTATAGGATTAACTTTAACGATGCTCTTTTTTGGCGCACCGGGTATGTCTTGGCACAAAGAAAAATAGAGGCATGGATGTAGGGGCAATCCCTTGTGGTTGCCCCGTTCTATCTAATTGAATTTGATAACGGGTAACTGATAACTGATAATTGATAACTGAAAATGACAAAAGTCGTCTTTTATTCTTTAGTGGCAGTCGGATTGTTTACCATTGGTTTTTATACGCTACTGGTTGAAGTCCATTTATTGCGTAAAATCATGGCCTTGAATATTGTGTTTACCAGTGTCTTTTTGCTACTGATAGCGATAGCGGCGCGTTATCCACAAGCCATTGATCCGTTACCTCATGCGTTTGTACTGATTGGTATTCTGATTGCAGTCAGTGCCACGGCTTTAGCTTTGAGATTAGCACGACGCATTTATCAGGAAACGGGTCAAACCGATTTGTCCGAAAAACAGGAAACGGGAATATCTTGATGCATAACGATATCATAATAACTAGCCAGTCACCTTGGATGGCTTTGGCTATCATGATACCCTTGTTAGCGGCAGTCTTGAGTTTTATAGGCGGCCGTCGCACTGGGCCGCTATTCTCTATCGCAGCGATGGTTGGCGTGTTAGTCAGTGTTTTGTGGCTCGCAGTACAGGTTTGGACGCAGGGGCCACAGTCAGAAGCGGTTGGGGGATGGGCCGCGCCATTGGGAAGAGAATTGTATGCCGATGGTTTAAGTGTACTCATGCTCTTGATGACCGCTATCGTGGGCAGTTTTATCACCGGGTATGCACTTCAGTATTTTGCTCATTGTGAAAAGCACGCTTCCCTAACCTCCCTATCTCAAAGAGAACCTGCTGAGGTTTCAAAAGAACACGTTATTAAAGCAGTGTCTAGTCTGCCACACGCCGTTCCCTCTTCTGAACAGCCCCTCGTGCGAGTTCAAGACGAAAAGCAGCGAGCTGAGCGTGAAGGTATCCCGAAAAATAAGATGATCGTTCACAATTCACACTTATTTTGGCCATTATGGTTATTGCTTTGGAGTGGTTTGAATGCCTTATTTTTATCTTCCGATTTGTTTAACTTGTTTATCATTTTAGCGATCATCATTTTAGCGGCTGTTTCGCTAATCAGTTTAAACGGTAGAGCAATAGCCTTACAAGCCAGTATGCGGTATCTGTTAGTCGCCCTATTTGCCGCTTCTATTTATTTATTAGGACTCGCCTTATTATATGGTGCCGTTGGCACATTGGATATCAAATCACTAACATTAGAATTGGAAGCGAGCCCAACGACATTGATCGCTATCGTTTTGATTGTCATCGGATTATTACTCAAAACCGCTCTATTCCCCTTTCATTTTTGGCTGCCTGCCACCTATTCTGCGGCCTCTGCACCAGTGAGTGCTTTACTCTCAGCCCTAGTACTCAAAGGCACATTTTATATCTTGTTACGTTTAGGATTTGAAGTTTTTCCGATAGAATGGTTCCCGACACTTGGACAACTGCTCGGTTTCTTAGGCGCTATTGCCATTTTTTGGGGATCATGGCAAGCTTGGCAACAAGAACACCTTAACCGCTTAATCGCTTATTCTATCATTGCACAAGTCGGCTATTTCTTTTTACTGTTTCCGCTCGCCAGCGGCATGATTGATACCTGGAGCCTCATGGCTTGGAAGGGGGGCATTCTGCTCGCTTTGTCTCATGCCTTAGCTATTTCAGCGATGTTTATGGCTTCTGGCAATTTATTGTTGAGCTTAGGCACAGATCGTCTTGAACATCTACGTGGCTTAGGGCAGCGTTATCCCATTACTTTTCTAACGCTCGCCCTTGCCGGAGTGAGCATCATTGGATTGCCACCCAGTGGCGGATTTTTAGGAAACTGGTTGCTGATCAATGCTGCTTATGAAAGTGGGCAATGGTGGTGGGCTGGCATCATAGTGATAGGCATTTTCTTAGCAATCGCTTATATTGGGAAAATATTCATACCCGTCTTTGATGAAGCGATAACACCATCAGTCGTGTTTGAAAAAACGCCCGTTTTACCGCTTTCAATGACTTGGTTGCCCTTGCTATTAGCTTTTATAGCCTTAGTTTTAGGGCTGATAGCCACATCGCCTTTAACTTTGCTGGAAATAGGTTCACCCTTTATAGAAATATAATTTTTGAAATTGATAATTGATATTGGTGGGCAACACAAAGCCCACCCGACAACTGATAACATATACGATGTATCATACCATTCAACTTTTTGGGCTTGATTTTATTTCAGCTGAGGGCTACGCCGCGTTTCTTGATCAAATCATGGATTATCAAAATCGGCCTGATTATGAGCAAAAACTGCCTTTTCTCATCACACCGAATGCTGATCAGGTTGTCAAATTGGAGCAAGCTCAACATCAGCCTTTAAAAGAAAAACTGAGTCAAGCCTTATTTATTTTACCTGATGGACAGCCTATTATTTGGTTTAGCAAACTGGTACGCAAACCCTTAAAAGCAAGGCTAACGGGCAGCGATTTATTTCCTGTTTTTTGGCATCATGCTAAACAACGAGAACAAAAAATAGTCGTGATCGTGAGTCACGAAACACTTGGCATGAAATTAAAACAAGATTACGATAACATTATCTACTACACGCCTCCTTTTTTTGATCTCAATACCCTTGACTTTGAAAAAGTCTCTCAAGAGGTGATTGATAAAATTATAGATTTTAAACCGCAATACGTGATTATTGGCATAGGATTTCCTAAACAAGAATGGCTGGGCCTCTCTGTTCATAACACTTTGAAAGAAAAGAAGATTCAGTCACCACTCTTTTTATGCTTAGGGGCTTCTGCGGAATTTTATGTTGGCATTAAAAAAAGAGCGCCAGTTTTTTTACAAAAAATAGGAGCAGAATGGCTGTACAGGCTCTGGCTAGAGCCAAAAAGAATGTGGAGAAGATATATTTTAGGCAGTGTATTTCTACTGCTCTTGTACATTAAGGAACTGAAAAAAGAAGTGTTCCAGAAAAAAGATTGAAATTGAAAACAATTCAATATCAATTCTAAAAAATTCGTAACGGATGAAAGGGGATGCACGAAAATGACTCATTCGTGATAAGTCATTAAACCATATCATTTTAATAAAACCATTAAGATAGGGTTATTATCCCTATTCATCAATAATGGATTATTAATCAATTTAAAGGCCATCCCCGCTTTGAAGTTATAATCAGAAAAATTTGTCTTTCAAACACCCACTATTTTTTTAAATCAATATGGATATATCAACTTTTGTTAAACTCGGATTCAAGCATACAAAAAATGCGACTGCCGAAACGGTGTATCTGAAAACCGGTTACGATATGACTAAGCCAGTCACATTTTATGGTTTGATTAATGAACGTTGCAATGTGAAATGTCGACATTGTGAATATTGGCGTTTAAAACACTATGAAGAAGAATTAACCATTGAACAATGGCAAAATGCGCTACTCAGTATTAAAGCATTTGTTGGCACTTATTTCATTAATTTCAGTGGAGGTGAACCTTTTATCAAAAAAGGGTTTCTCGATTTACTCGGTTTTTGCCATCAAAATGGCATCCGAAGTGGGGTAACAACCAATGGTTCAGCCCTCAGTCGGCGTGGCGTTGAAAAAGTCGTTGCCGCTCATCCTTTTAATGTCAATATTTCTTGTGATGCGCCGAATGCTGAAGTTCATGATTATTTCCGTGGTTTCCCAGGTTTGTTTGATAAATTAACGCAAGGCATCACATTCCTGCGTGAGGAACAAGCAGCGCAAGGCGTTGACTTTCCTATTATTATCAAACCAACCATTAGTTCCGTGAATTTTCGCTTATTGCCCGAACTGGTTGAATGGACAGAAAAAATGGGGGCTACAGCTATTAATTTTCAACCCTTGGATCGTTGGACACCTGAAACCTACAATGAACTTTGGATTGAAGAAGAATCGTGGCCTGAATTGGAACAGATTGTTGAGCGTCTGATCCAAATGAAGCGTGCAGGCGCACCCATTATGAACAGTGAAGAAATATTGGGTTTAACAGTAGCCAATTTTCGTGAAGAAAAGGCACCACCAGAAGTCAAACCCTGTTTAGTGGGATTACGCGACTATTTTATTCGTACTAATGGAGATGTTTATCTTTGTCTTCACTATCCGTCTATCGGTAATCTTAAGGAACAAAGCGCTCATGACTTATGGTATGGAGAAAAAGCGCGGAAAATCCGCAAAGAAACAACAGAATGTGATCAACTCTGCTTGATTACTTGCTTATCGCAAAAAACCTTAACAGATAAGTTTAAAATGGGCGTAAAGCTGCTTAATACGAAAATTAAACGGGTTCCTCACTCTAGTCAGGATAAAAAGACTAACAGCGTTTCTCAATAAACGACATGACACATTTAAGGCCTCGCGTACTCTTATCGGCTTATCAATGCGGCCCAGGAAAGGGATCAGTATCACAGATCGGATGGGAATGGTATTCCCGTTTAGTGAAAAAAGGCATCCCGATCACCTTAATCACTCATGCCAGAAACCGTGATGAACTGTTAGCAGCCGGAGCGCCTTTAGCTCATTCTGAAATCATCTTTATTGACACAGAGTGGTTTGCTAAACCACTGTATAACCTAGCCTCTAAACTGTTTTCTTCAGATGAAGATAGCATCTTTTTTATTTCTTCATTTGATTTTTATTTTTATGATTGGCAGACAATCAAGCAATTAAAGCAACACCAAAAAGCGGGCGCACAGTGGGATATCATTCATGCCGTCACGCCCGTATCCCCTATGGCCGCAACCCGCTTGCATGTTTTCAATCGTCCCCTGATACTCGGCCCTTGGAATGGTGGTGGTTTAAAACATCCTGCCGCATTTCCTGAAATCAAGAAACAGGAATATGGTTGGTTACATTCCATTCGTCATATCGGGCGCTTGGTAGATTGGCTTGTGGGAACAAGCCGACAGGCTTCTATTATTCTCACGGCTACCCAAGTAACCCGAGAAGAGATTCCAGCACGTTACCATTCTCGTTGTCGATTTCTTTTAGAAAATGGGGTCAATTTGGATTTGTTTACCCCCGCACCTTGGCCTACTCCGCCGTCTCGTACACACCCTTTGCATATTCTGTTTGTAGGTCGTTTTCAAGCCTATAAAGGCTTACCGATGTTACTGGAAGCCATTGCGCGTTTAACTTTAAAAGAAAGCAGATATGTCAAATTGACTATTGTGGGCGACGGGCCGCTGCGAGAACAATGGGAAAATGAGGCTAAACGTTTACAAATCAATCATCTTATTAATTGGTATGGCGCAGCGCCACTCGCAGAAGTTGTTGAACAATTACATGCCGCCCATCTGTTATGTTTGCCTTCTGTACGAGAATCTGGAGGGGCAGTCTTGATTGAAGCGATGGCTTGTGCCCGACCCGTATTGACCGTTAAATATGGTGGGCCTGGGGAATTGGTAGATGATCAAGTCGGTCAGGCTATACCACCTGAAGGTGGCGCATCAGGCGTTATCGCGGGCTTGGTTGAAGCCCTGTCTGATATTTTTGAACACCCTGAAGTGTGGCGACAACGGGGAATCAATGGCAGACAACGTGCAGAGCAGCTTTATAGTTGGGATGCTAAAATAGAGCAAGGGATCGCATTGTATCAAGAATTGAGTACAAGTATATAACTACAAGATATAACTACAAGGATTGTTTATAATAAAGGATTATATTTCTCACTTAATATAAATTATTGATTTTATTGATAACTAAGTACTGAACCACAAATAAACAGGTATTTTACCGCATAAGAGACGCGAGGCATCGCGTCTCTACGAAACCGCGAATTGTAGAGACGCGATCGCGAAGCGTCTCTAATTACAAATAAACATTGCTTCTATTAAAATACCTGAAAATTTTTGGCGAAAGTACTTACAAGGATTGTTTATAATAAAGGATTATATTTCTCACTTAATATAAATTATTGATTTTATTGATAACTACAAGGATTGTTTATAATAAAGGATTAAGCTCTCAATTAATATAAATGATTGATTTTATTGAATATCAAAAATCCTTTATTATAAACAATCCTTGTAGTTATATCTTGTAGTTATATAATCTAACCGACAAACAAAACTCAAAAAAATGAAACTGTTATGAAAGCAATTCGCATTGCTTACCTCGTTAGCCAATATCCCGCGATATCTCATACCTTTATTCTGCGTGAAATACGCACCTTACGCCGTCTCGGTTTTGAGATTCAAGTCGCTTCTATCAATGCCCCAGATCGCCGTGATGAACGCTTGACAGCGGCGGAACGTGAAGAAAAGCTTGACACCTTTTATGTCAAACAGGCCGGGGTAATCGGGGCCTTTAAAGCCCATGTTTATACACTGGTAACGCAACCGATTTCTTATTTACGCGGATTAGCCTTTGCCTTGCGTTTAGGCCAATTTGATTTAAAAAAAATCTTGTATGGCTTCTTCTATTTTGTTGAAGCCGTCATGATTGGACAATGGATGCGTCGCAATCAATTTTCGCATTTACATATCCATTTTGGTATGGCGGCCGCTACCGTCGGATTGATTGCGAAACAGATTTTTCCCATCAAGTTCTCAATAACCATACATGGCCCTGATGAATTTTATAATACACTCACTTACTATTTGACCCCCAAAATTTTAGAAGCTGATTTTATGTGCTGCATCAGCCACTTTGCTCGTAGCCAACTCATGATGTTATCACCGCCTACGGTTTGGGATAAATTTGAAATCAGCCCCTTGGGTGTCGATCCCGATCAATTTACACCTCGCCCTTTTCGGGAACAGCCTAATCCATTTGAAATACTCTGTGTCGGCCGCCTTGTACCCGTAAAAGGCCAATTTATTTTACTTAAAGCAGTGAGCCGTCTCATCGCCCAAGGCCGTATTCTACGTTTGCGTTACGTGGGAGATGGGCCGGATCGTCAAGCTTTGGAAGACGAAGTCAAACAACAAGGGCTGACTGAGCACATTCTCTTTGAAGGGGCCGTGAATCAAGATCGGATTTTAACGTTTTATACCGGTGCTGATGTCTTTGTTTTAGCGAGTTTTGCAGAAGGGCTGCCTGTCGTTTTGATGGAAGCGATGGTTATGGAAATTCCCTGCATTACCACGCATATTACCGGGGTACCAGAATTGATTAAAAAGGGCGAAAATGGCATGTTAGTTCCCCCTTCTTCTGTCGAAGCCTTAGCAGAAGCCATTGCATTATTGATCGATAAACCCGATTTGCGCCGTACAATTGGCGAGGCTGGACGTAAGACTGTTCTACAACACTATGAATTACAAAGGAATACTGAACGGTTAGCAGACATTTTTCGCCATCATTTATAGTCTTCTCTTTACCCACAAGTCGATTGTAAATTGAGTAAGGAATCGTCATAAAATAACTTGAACATTTAATCGATCTTAAAATCATCTTAAATAAAATGGGAAGTTATTTCGTGAGCATTCCTAAGTACTTAAGCACAAATAAAAAGGTATTTCCGATTAATGCGTTTTGGATTTGAATATGTAGAATCGGCTTTACAATCCCAAGGTAGACGCATAATTGTTATTGATAATAAGGAGCTTAAAGATGATTTGGTAGAGGATATGATAGCAGTATTAACTTCATTTTGTGCTAGACTTTATGGCCGAAGATCGGCTAAAAATAAAGCTAAAAAAGCATTAGAGGCTTTAAACAATGATTCTAACACTTAGCCATAAAATCTGTCTCGAACCAAACTATAAGCAAGAACAATATTTCAGACAAGCTTGTGGTATTGCTCGCTTCACTTGGAACTGGGCTTTAGAAGAATGGAATCGTCAATACCAAGCTGGGTTGAAACCGAAAGCTTTGGAATTGAAAAAATCATTTAATGCCATTAAACCAATTGATTTTCCTTGGATGTACGAGGTTACGAAATACGCGAGTCAACAACCATTCATTCATCTTCAAACGGCGTTCAATCGTTTCTTTCAGGGTAGTTCTCGTTATCCTCAATTCAAGAAAAAAGGTCATCATGATAGCTTTTATATTGGTAATGACCACATTAAGATTGATGGAAAAAGCATTAAGCTTCCAAAACTGGGTTGGGTAAAGATGCGAGAAGCATTGCGTTTTTCTGGAAAGGTAATCAGTGCAACTGTTTCGCGTGTTGCAAAACGGTGGTTTGTAAGTCTAAATGTTGAACTAGTTGAATCCCCTAAGTCATGCGATAGCCAAGTGGGCGTAGGGGTTGACTTAGGTATTAAGGCTTTAGCAACCATATCAAATGGCGAAACTTATGAAGCACCAAAACCACTGAAACACTTTCTCAAGAAGCTAAAGCGCCTACAACGTTGCTTGTCTCGCCGAGTAAAAAATTCACAAAATCGACAAAAACTGAAGCAAACAATAGCTTGTCTACATGCTAAGATAACCAATATACGGAAAGATTCACTTCACAAACTAACTACACATTTGACTGATAATTTTGCTGGAATTGTTATTGAAGATTTGAATGTTAAAGGCATGTTATCGAATCACAAGCTCAGTCGTGCCATTGCTGATGTTGGTTTTTATGAGTTTCGGCGACAACTTGAGTATAAATCAAAATACAAAGGTAATTACTTATTAATAGCTGATCGCTGGTTCCCTTCTTCCAAAAACTGTTCAAATTGTGGGCAGAAAAAAGACCAACTGAAATTATCAGAGCGTATTTATCATTGTTCCGCTTGTGGTCATGAACAAGATCGAGATTTGAATGCCGCTATTAATTTGAAAAACCTTTTATATCAAAAGGGTTGAAACCTTCAAATACCGGGAGTTCCTCGGAAATTAACGCCTGTGAACCAGACGGCTCTGTTTTTAGAAATTCTTCAGGAAGCAACCAGCTGGGTTGAAGCAGGAACCAAATCGTGTGATGAGATATTTGTCCACAAATTGGAGAACGGTTCAGTATTTAGACTTAAGCACAGAATTAAATAATGAGGTAGCCAATGAATTATTACGACAGAATTATTTCCGATGCCGATATGATGCTCGGTAAACCGGTTATTAAAGGAACGCGGATAACAGTTGAATTGATACTGAAAAAGCTGTCTGAAGGGTTCGATTTAAAAACGCTATTAGAATGTTATCCGCGTTTGGAGCAAGAAGACGTATTAGCGGTTTTATCTTATGCGGCTGATGTCATTTCTAAGGAGCAGATCATTGAAAATGCCCATTTTGGCTGATGAGAGTGTCAATTATAAGATAGTTAAAAAACTGAGAAACCATGGATTTGAAGTCATTTCTATCTTAGAAAAACATCCCAGTATTTCAGATAAGGCGGTTTTAGAACGCTCAATAGAGTATGAGGCAATTGTCTTGACAGAAGATAGTGACTTTGGCGAATGGATATTCGCCCATAAAGCAAAAGCCAATGGCGTTATTTTTTTAAGATATAAGTACTGAAGCATAAATTTTCAGGTATTTTAATAGAAGCAATGTTTATTTGTAATTAGAGACGCGAAGCATCGCGTCTCTACGAAACCGCGAATTGTAGAGACGCGATGCTTCGCGTCTCTTTGCGGTTAAATACCTGTTTATTTGTGGTTCAGTACTTAATACTCAAGATTTTGTTGAGATAACAGATTCTTTGATTAAAGTACTTAATACTGCTGGTGATTTACTTTATGGCAAGTTTTTGGTCATTACTGTTAAAAAAGTCAGAATGAGAGAGATTTGAAAGTGGTTTGATAAGTGCTTTAGAAAAAGCATGACAATCTGCGTTCTATCCACAATCATTAGTACTTTGGCTCCGGGGATTGATCGGATTGGTTGTGAGGTATTTTAACGGAATCGTAGAGACGCGATGCTTCGCGTCTATAACCCTATTTCTACCTCAGTAAATGGAAACCTACCCACTCATTAATCCGTTCAATCCCCGGAGCCAAAGTACTAAAGGCCTAAAAATCGCTGCCCACGCAGGGCGCGGGCCAAACCCCCCCCTCACATCAAAAATAAAAGCTTACACATAGCGCGGATCAAAACACTTCACCTCAATAAATAGCACTTTAGCAAACAACACCCTTTCAAAAAATTGATATTTTTATTCGAATGTAAAACTCAGATTAAGCCAATAAGCTCGCCCAGGTTCGTTGACTTGGATAGGCTCAGGATTGAAAGGATCAACATTGGCGCGGTTCACATGGTAAGCGTAAGTTCTATCAAGAAGGTTATTGACACCCAGTTTGATCGCCGTTTGTTTGTTGATGTCTAGGTAGCTATACAAATCCAGTACATTGAATCCTTGTGTCTTTTCAGCATCTAAACCACTACCCGTGCGCATGTTATCATCAACTCGGGTTTGTTGAGCTGATATCAGTAAATTACCCCCTAAACGAAACCAAGCGTATTGATATTCTAGATTAATCGTACTGGATAGGGGTGGCGTTTGAGCAATGTGGCGATCATCGCTAGTGTTTGTCGCGTGAACGTAATCAAGGCTGAAGCTGCTGCTGAAATACTTGTCCAATTTGATCCGGGTTGCCCATTCAAAACCGTAAAGTTCTGCCTCGACGTTACGGTAAATCGTCGCATTATCGTTTTGCCAAATGCCATCTTGTGCATGGGCGCGATCTCTCAGAATATAATCAGTCACTTGGTTATAATATACCGATGCGTTGCTATCCCAACGATCTTGTTGCCAAGCGATACCCAATTCAAGTTGGTGATGTTGTTCAGGCGCTAAATCAGGATTGCCAACCCAACGTTGGGCAGGAGCGGTGTTATTCGTGGCTAAAAAGCGTTCCGTGGCATCCGCTGTACGCACACTGCGACTAAGACTGGCAAATACAAAACCGTCTTCATCGCCTAAACCGTGTTCATAACGCATAAAGCCGCCGATGTTGTTTTCATCATGGGCATCGGCCGGTTTGCCATAGTATTTTTGATATAAATGATTAGGTGTCATACCACCCATTGCCCCTTGTGCAATGCGATTCGCTTCGCTAGTGACGCGATCATAGCGTAAACCGACTTTAAACAAATTGACATCGCGCACAGGCATCTGCATTTCTGCAAATATCCCCGTCTGTGTTAAATCAACATCAGGCCACATAATGGATTGCACTGTACTCGGATTCGCGACGCTGGGCATGCCCACAAAACGATTCGCATCTCGATTATTGTGTTGATAATCCAAGCCTAAAGTCCATTCCATCTCGTTTTCCATCAGTAAATCGTGACTGATCCGGCCACCTTGTGTTTTGGATATCGCCGGTACACGCATTTTCATCGGCGCAGTGAGCGGACGCAGACTGTAATTATCCATGACATGAGCGACTTCAGAATAATACAATTCGGCCTGCGTTCCCCATTCATTTTTGTATTTGACACGAATCGTATCATTATCGCTTTGAGGGGAATCCATGCCAGCACCAGAATAGAGTACATCGTCATTGCGATTCGCTTCAAAACCTAGTTCTAAGCGCGTTTTGTCATTCGGCGTATAACCCAAAATGAGGTTACCTGTTTGCGTCGTGTAGGCTGAACGGGTTTCATGATCACTTCCATCTTTATAATTGTCCGCATCTTGATATTCAATCATACCGCGAACAAAGCCTTGCGTATTGCCAGCCGTCACATCTCCGAACAACTGTTTCGTGTCAGCGTTCGTGGTATAACCGCCACCCATTTTCCCACGAAAGTATTGCCCTTCATTAAAACGGGGCGTTTTGCGTTCCAATAGCACAGTACCCCCACTACCCCCCCCACCATAGCGAACGGTTTGCGAACCTTTGATCACTTTCACACTGTCGTAAGTTTCCACAGGTGAATAACTGGTTGGCGGATCCATACGATTCGGACAGCCGCCGTGAACGTAGGCCCCATCAAGTAAGATATTGAGTTGATTTTGGCTTTGCCCCCGAATAATGGGATCAATACCATGTCCACCCATACGGGTACCCGAAACACCAGGGATGCTGCGTAGAAAATCACCTGCATCAACAGGTGTGCCCATAATCTCTTCAGTTTCCTGTTGTGAAACGCCGGGTTCGGGTAAATAGTCTCCTTCCACAGTGACAGGTGCCAAGGTAGTCGGTTCCTCAGCCAATAGTGTTATTGGCGTAATGGCGAATAGGGCTAAAATTAAAGAACGATTGGTCATAATTTTTTTAGCTTTTATAGCGGTAGATTAGTACAACGGATTAACGGAATAAACGGATTTGTGCTTTTAAATGAGTCCCAAAAATTCGTTATAATCAGAACCATTTCAAAATCCAATTAACCTAAAAAAAATCCGCTTATACCGTCAATCCGTTGTACTATAGATGTTGTACTATAGACAAAAATGAAAAGTGACCAATAGCATTTATTATACCTTATTCGTTTAAAGCCATTTTTACTTAAAAATCAAGACAATAGAAAGCCCGCCCTTTTTTGAACACTCGACGAGTGTGTGATATCACCCATTATTGTGTGATATATAGCGTTTCCCGATTTAATGAAGTACAAATTGATTTTGCGTATTTTGGAGTGCAAAATTGATTTTGCGTATGGAGTGCAAAATTGATTTTGCGTATTTTGGAGTGCAAAATTGATTTTGCGTATTTTGGAGTGCAAAATTGATTTTGCGTAGAAATACAAATGATAGATTAGTACAACGGATGATTTCGCATAGCTTCGAGCCGAAGTTTAACGAACCTTCGGTGTGCTCAGCTAAACGAAGTTCAAGACACTGGGATCATTAGAATGGCATTTTCCAAAATAGTCATTCAAAAAATGAACAGACGCTCAATACGATAACTTATTGATTTTATTATTATTACTACTTAACAATCCCAGTAATGAGGGCTTACCACCTATCAGTTTGTCAAAAGTGGAGAAGGGATTGTTTTTCGTTTCGACGCGAAGCCTCGCGTCTTCGCTTCGAGCGAAGACGCTTCGAGCGAAGACGCTTCGAGCGAAGACGCTTCGAGCGAAGCATCGCGTCTCTACACGCGAAGCATTATAGAAAACTGATAGGTGGTAAGGTACTGAGGGTTTATTTTGAGTGTTTAATTAAAGGCAATAGTGCATTGCCTACACCAGCAAAAAGACTGACGTTGTAGAGCATAAGCGCACTGAAAACACCAAAATGTAAGAAAAATATTCCTCCCACACTAATTACCCCCGGCACAAAGGCACTTGCTAAACTGCTTTTCTGATTATTTTCAAAAAGTTTCGCATGTTCAAATAAATAAGCCAATTGCGTGAGGTTTTTATCCATTAAAATAATCTGAGCAGTATCAGTAGCGACTGTTGAAGCACCGCGTAAGGAAATAGAGACTTCTGCCTTTTTTAAGGCAATAGAATCATTGATCCCATCCCCAATAAAACACACCGATTTACCTTCTTGTTGTAGTTGCACAATTAAATTGGCTTTATCTTGTGGCAAAGTATTGGCAAAGTAGTTGTCAATACCTAATTTTTCAGCCAACTGTTTAGTCGGTTGTTCATGATCACCGGAAATAATGTAGGTAGATAAATGACGTTGCTGTAATTGTTGAATAATCTTTTTAGCTTCTGGGCGAATTGTGGGATGCAATTCAAGCATGCCCACCAGTTGCTTATCTCTTGCCACATAAACGGTTGAATAACCTTGTTCATGACTGTTCTTTTGTAGCGTGAGTATTTCAACTGGTATGGCGATTTCCTCAGCCTCCATAAACCGGTAACTGCCGACTTGAATGATTTGATCATTTATTTTGACTTTGATCCCATAGCCAATCTCATACTGACTTTCATCAATTTCAGGTAATTCTAAAGTACGTTCTTTGGCTGCTTGCAAAATCGCTTTGGCAACAGGATGTTTTTGTTTGTATTCCGCCGCTGCCGCGTATCTCAATACCTCATTTTCTGTCACGCCATTACAAATATAAATCTGGCTCAAATGGGGTTGTTCCAAAGTAAGTGTCCCTGTTTTGTCAAAAACAACGGTATCGATCTGATTAAGTAATTCTAATGAGCGTCCATCTTTAATGAGAATACCCTTTTTAGAAGCCAGATTGATAAAATTCAACATACCCATAGAAGTGGTAATCCGAATGATTTCTGAAAAATTGGAACTCAACACCGCCACGGCACTATAAACCCCTAACGTAGAAAGAGCAAGGGCACCAGTCGCCAAGGTTGGTAATACCGTTTTTTCAGACATTTCCTCATTACGTGTTTGGAGAGACATTTCAAATTCTGTAGTACGATTTAGGACTTCACCGATTTGGGCGGCAATCGTTGCTACCCCAGCTTTTTCAACTTTAATATGAATTTGTCCAGTTAAGACAATGCTGGCGGCAAGCACTTGATCACCGACTACTTTTTCATCAGGTTGTGCCTCTCCCGTTAAGGCTTGTTGATCTATGGTAGCCATGCCCTTGGTAATCATACCATCTACGGGTATCATTTCCCCCGCATTAACCACGACAATATCACCCACCTGCAACTCATCGACTGGCGTTTCAATCTCAACTCCGTTTTTTACCAACCAAACAAAACGGGGTTGATCGCTGAAAATATTAACCAAGTTTTTTCGAGTCGTATCCCTGGTTTTGTCCAAAAGCTTGGCTGCTAAGAAATAAATAAAGCTACTAAAAGCCATAATAAAATAGTAGCCCGTCATCAATCCAGCTATGATAGCGACGGAATCAATTACTGCTACTTTTAACTTATGTTCTTCAGTAATGCCTTTATAAGCGGCTTTGAAAATAGGTAAGGCTGCATAAATACTAATCGGTACACTAAGGAGTGTGAGTGGCGGAAAAAATAAGATTCCCGCACCTGCAAAACCCAGTGCAACTGACGATACAGACAAGTAATGATTAGTTTCTTGTTCCAGTTGACTGATTTCATCTTCACTGGTAACAGTGAGCATTTTTTTTGTTTGCGGTTCAAGCGCTTGTTTGTCAGCATTTGATAAAAAAGCCTGACTTTTTTTCACGATGATTTTTTTGTATGCCTTTATACCCGCATACAGCCCAACCGCAGAACTTGCAAATAAAAGGGGAATTGGTAACATATTGTTATATTCCTCAAAATAAGTTATTACTCAGTACAGAATCCTAAGTTTTCGTGATGAAGATTCTTTCGTATCGGGAAAAAATATTGACATATTCAAAGTACCCAAAAAACGAAGCGATTCCACAGTTTTCTACATTGTAAAAATTGTTTATACACAAATTAGTCATTCCAGTTACTAACAGAAGTATCATTAGCGAGAACACCAATGACACAAGAGACTTAAAGAGCTTCTTTTCAAAATAAGCAAAAGTAGGTTATCACGGAAACTGAGGGCCACTACCTTATTTTTGGGCAAGTGAAAAAATGACAATCCATCTATTACTTTGGTAGCGATATATTATCATCACGCTTAATGCTACCATATAAATAAATGCGCCAATCCAAGCACCAACTAACCCGGGTTCGATTAGTTGTGATAATAGTATTGCCGCTGGAAACATTATTCCTGCTGCACAAGCTATCAAAAACAAAGTGGGTATTAGTGTATCCCCAGCCTCGCTTAGTGCAGAGCGTAAAATGATATTGATACCATTAAATATTTGAAACAAAGCGATTACTTTGAACATGAGCCCGGCTTGATATACGACGGCGTTATCCGCGCTGAACCAACGTGCGATGGACTCACCGAAAAACCATAATGGTATTCCTAACACGCCCATGTATGTTATCCCCAATAATATCCGGTAAGTAATCGCTCGTGCAATGTCTGAACGATTGGCACCTAAAAATCGGCTCACATAGGACGCTGCCGCGATACCAATTGCATAATTAGGTAAAAATAAAAATTCGGCCACTTGTATGCCGATGTTATTATTATAGAAGATATTGGGGGAAGTTAATTTTTCATCGATCCTTAGGAATGTGCATAAAATAAAATGGGTGTAACCTCCATTTGATGTCAATTTAATTTATCATTAATAACAATACCTTCGCCAAATTGTAAAAATCGTAAATTTTGAGCCAATGTGAATTTTTAACTGATTTTGCTAAAAATAAAAATCAGTATTTTTTGGGAAATGGCTAATTTTTAATATTGGAGAAGGTATTGTAATAATCAATCAGTTATTTTAGTTGTAGTAAAAATGATACAACTGCCAGTTTGCTAAACATTCATTATAAAATATAACATATTGAAAAAATTATATGGAATTTTGCTCTACATCAAGTAAAGGTTACACCCAATATAAATAGGCAATTAAACCTGCCAAGTTTTTAAAACTTGGCAGGTTTGATTCAACGTTTTGGAAATTATGGCGTTTTTTAAACTACATTTCAAAATAAGTATACCCATCCAATCCCGCTTCTAATTCTTGCCAGTATAACTGCCTTTGTCCTGCGTTTAAAGGGGCGGTTTGTAAACGTTGACGGTAAGCATTCAATAACCACCCAGTATCAAAACCAACATAATTTAACATTTTTCGTACAGTATCACCTTTTATGGGAGCTATTACTTTATAACTACCCTCTGCTGTCATAAGGATACTAACAGAATGGGTATCTCCAAATAAATTGTGCATATCGCCTAAAATTTCTTGATAAGCACCTACCAAAAAGATACCCATTAAATACGGTTCATTGGGAATAAGAGTATGGACTGGTAAGCTGGTATCAATCCCATCACTACTCACATAATTTTTAAATTGTCCATCAGAATCGCAAGTTAAATCTTGTAAAGTGGCCCGACGACTGGGATATTCATTTAAGCGGTGTAGAGGCACGATAGGAAATAATTGTTCTATTGCCCATGCGTCTGGTACTGACTGAAATAGGGAAAAATTACCAAAATATTTATCCGCCAATTTATCATTAAGTTCATCAAGCACTTCACGATAGGCACGGGCATAAGGATTGGTTTGTAATAAATCCCTGACTTGCCAACAAATCGCATAATACAACTGTTCAGCATGAGCACGTTGCCTGAGATTGATTACACCATAAGAAAACATGCTATGTATTTCACTTAACCAATATACCGCATTATGATAAACTTCTAAAGCGGAATACTGATTGAGATTATTTAATTGATGCCACAAATCTTGAATAATATCTGGATCAGTCGTAGAAGCAGATTGGACTGTCATTGTCTCAGATATCGGTTCAATATCAATAATATTGGTTATCAACACCGCATGATGAGCCGTTATCGCTCGTCCTGTTTCTGTGATGATATTAGGTTGTGGTAAGTTTAATGTATTACAAATCTCGCTAAATTCATAAATCACATTATTAGCGTATTCTTGAATACTATAGTTAACTGAACAAGGACGACGTGATCGCATACCTTCATAGTCTATTCCTAAACCACCCCCAACATCAACGGTATGAATAGGAACGCCTAAAGCACGTAACTCTGCATAATAACGACCAGCCTCATATAAGCCTTTTTGAATATCACGAATATTAGGAATTTGGGAACCGATGTGGAAGTGCATTAATTGCAAACTATTTATGAAGCCAGCTTCACTAATGAGAGCAATAACATCTAAAATTTGAGCAGAATTTAAGCCAAACTTAGATTGTTCGCCCCCACTGTCTTGCCATTTGCCTTTAGCTATAGAAGCCAATTTGACTCGTATACCCAAACGGGGTACTACCTCTAAATTATTAGCTTCTTCAAGAATTCGTTTTAACTCTGAAGCTTTTTCAATGACTAAATATATCTGTATTCCCATTTGCTGCCCAATTAGAGCTAAACGGATATACTCACGATCTTTATAACCATTGCAAATGACGATGCCATTTTTAGGCGCTAAAGCGAGTACAGCCATCAATTCTGATTTACTGCCTGATTCTAGTCCAACTTCCCCTTGTTCAGCATTTAAGATAGCTTCAACGACATGCTGTTGTTGATTGACTTTTATCGGATACACAACCGTATAATTCGCAGGGTAATTATAGTGCTGCATAGCGGTCATAAAAGCATTGTATAAACTTTCCACGCGATGATGCAAAATGCGAGGAAAGCGAACCAATATTGGCAAAGAAAATCCCTGACTTTTCAAATCCTGTGCTAACTGATAAAGACTGATAGCCGATTGTTTTGGTGTTGGAGAAACGGTTATTTCGCCATTTTCATTAATATCAAAATAATCTTCGCCCCAATGTTCAATATTATAAAGTGCTCGTGATTGAGCAATGTCCCATTCTGACATTTTCATACTCTAAATACATTCGTTATTAGCTTAATATTGACAATCTCTGTAATGCTTAGCACCTATCAGTTTGGCCCGACACTTTTTTTTTCAACACAGAGGACACAGAGTACCACAGAGTACCACAGAGAATAAGTAATTCACGCAAAAGTTGCGCGCAACTTTTCACGCAAAAGTTTTTGCGCGCAAAAACTGTATTTCACGCAAAAGTTTCGCTTCGCTGTACTTTTGCGTGAAATGTGAAAGCGTGAATTTGATTTTTCAATTAATACTCTGATATTAAATACACTGTAAATGTGTGTCTTTTTGACCAAATTTGCAAACTGATAGGTGGTAAGCTCTGTAATGACTTTCGTGAGGTGTCGAAAACGAAACATATTAAAACACACTACCAATTTGTATGCAATCGTTTTATCAGTTATTATGATTTTTTAAAGATAAACAAATTATTTTATTAAGCCAAAACAATTAGTTAGTCTAACTATAGCATTTTGCGATTGGGTTAAATACAAAAGAGGGCTTTCGCTACGGCTTGCCCCTACTCTGGATGTATTGTCACACCAAAATGCTATAAGTGCCATTTTACTTTGCTTTGTCACTTTTTACCGAAAACTTGACGTTCGAGTATCAAGACAATAGAGTTTATAGCGATTTAACGTAACTCATTGATTTATTTAAATTCTCATTTTGAGAAAACTAATCAAATCAAGCACTTAACTTAAATCGGTATAATGTCTAATATAAAATCATTCATTTTAAAAAACGAGTGTGTGATATCACACAGTATTGTGTGATATAAAACCCCCTTTGGCTCATTAAACGAGGCTTAAACATAAAAACTCAAATCAAATGGACAAATAACTCAAATCAAATGGACAAATCAGATTTTTTTGATAATTTATTAGGACAATCAGGTGAGTTTTGTAGCGTTATTCGTGCGGCTCGTATAACAGCATTGACAAACGTAACCGTACTCATTTTGGGAGAAAGTGGCACCGGTAAAGAACTATTAGCACAAGCCATTCATCAGCATAGTCGCCGTGTGTCAGGCCCATTTATTGCTGTTAATTGCGCTGCCCTACCCGAAACTTTAGCCGAATCTGAATTATTTGGATATCGAAAGGGCGCTTTTACTGGGGCCGTTACCGATCAAAAAGGGCGAATACAAGCCGCTCATGGTGGCACATTATTTTTAGATGAAATCGGTGAATTACCGCTTTCAATTCAAGCCAAGTTATTACGTTTTTTAGAAACGGGTGAGTGTCAAGTTTTAGGAAAAACGCAGCTAGAACAAGTTGATACCCGTATTATTGTCGCCACGAACCGTGATTTATATGCACAAACACAACAAGGTAAATTTAGGCCCGATCTCTATTATCGTTTAAATATAGTGCCATTAGAATTACCCCCATTACGCCAACGTTTAGATGATTTAGAACAACTACTACACACTTTCACAGAACAATTAGCGCAACAGCATGAATTACCCCCACCGCGTTATAGTAAAGATATAATGAAGCAATTACGCCATTATCATTGGCCGGGCAATATTCGAGAACTCCGCAATTTTTGTGAACGTATGGTGATTTTATTCAGCAAGCAAACCATTGAAACAAAAGATTTACCGCGAGAATTTCGCTCACAAAAAACGGCCCTGTTTCAGCAAATTGAAGGCTTCACCTTGCCAGACACAGGCCTTAATTTGCAGAGTTTAGAAATACAAATGATTCGCCAAGCTCTTCAAAAAACCTATGGCAATCAAACTCAAGCGGCACGGTTATTAGGATTAACGCGGGATACGTTGTTATATCGATTAAAAAAATATGCGATTGAATAAGATAGAACAAGGATGGTGGGATCGCTGCCGGTAAAATCTGGGCTTGATATTGAGTTCAATGTCGCCCGCTTACCCACCCTACGAGAATTAACCATGTTAACAGAACTGACTTTTTTATCAGCCTTTTTAGCAGGATTACTGGGCGCAACGCACTGTATTGGCATGTGCGGCAGTATTGTTGGCGCTTTAAGTATGAGTTTACCCGCAAATGTGCAGCAATCCGCTTTTCGTTTAGGGTTCTACTTACTCGCTTATAATTTAGGGCGAATCATAAGCTACACAGTGGCCGGCATTTTGATAGGTTTTTTGGGGGCACAAGTTTTACAGATGCTATCACTCAATAACCCGCATTTAGTGATGAAATGGATATCGGGCTTATTTATGATCGTCTTAGGCTTATATCTGGGAGAATGGTGGCAAGCCCTCGCTTTCCTAGAAAAGCTAGGGGCCCATTTATGGCGTAGAATTGAACCCCTTGGACACGGTTTGCTACCCGTTAAACGTCCATTACAAGCCCTTGGATTTGGTTTAGTCTGGGGCTGGCTACCCTGCGGATTAGTTTATAGCATTCTCGCATTTTCTTTAGTCTCGTGCGATGCCTGGCAAGGGGGATTAATGATGTTAGCTTTTGGGCTAGGCACCTTACCGCTGTCAATGGTTTTAGGCGTAATGGCACCCGCCTTAAAGCGATTTGTTCATCAACGGGTCGTTCGTAAACTGGTTGGCGCAATCATCATTGGATTGGGTTTATTGATTATAGGATTCAAATGAATGAGATGCTCAATTTAATTAATGTAAGTACTGAACCACAAATAAACAGGTATTTTACCGCGAAGCGTCTCTAATTACAAATAAACATTGCTTCTATTAAAATACCTGAAAATTTTTGGCGAAAGTACTTAAAAAATAACGCAAGAGACGCAAGAGGCGCAATAGACGCAAATTATTACCCACTTTAGCGTCTTTAGCGTCTTTAGCGTCTTTAGCGTTTAGATCAAAATTGACGTTCCAATTTGTAAACTTTGTATTGATAAATTATGATAATTGTTCAAACTTTAAAATCAGTATTGATTGGAATAGCAGTATTCGCATTACACGGCTTATTATTATGGCACTTGATACAACAGGCACCGGCAAAAACCCCTTTACCGACAACACCAAAGCCGATTATGGTGAATTTGATTACACCACCAGTGCCTGTGAAAACGCCAGCACCTGTGCTGCAACCCGTTAAACCCGCGCCTAAAAAACCCATTATCAAAAAACCGGTTAAAAAGCTTAAAAAGGTTAAACGGGTTAAACGGGTTAAAAAGGTAAAGAAAATTGTCAAGAAACGAAAGAAGTGGGTGAAACCCGCTAAAACCAAGAAACCAAGGCTAAAGCCCAAAACGACATCGGTAAAACGACAAGCCGTTTCACACCCAATTCCCGTGGCTCAAACCGTGCCAATGCCGACAACTAGGCAAACCGCAATAGCGCAACCTATTGCAAAAGCGATCAGAACAGCCAATTCGAGTCAAGAGGGGCAAAATAATAGAGGTAATAGCCGTCATGTTGGAAGACAGTTCAAAGTCGCCACCACTCCCCCATCTTATAAAGCGGCCTATTTACACAACCCGCCCCCGGCTTATCCCAGAATTTCAAAGCGACGCGGTGAAGAAGGAAAAGTCTTATTACGGGTTAAAGTGAATCAACAAGGGAAAGCGGCTGTCGTAAAACTCCACCAATCCAGTGGTTCAACTCGACTGGATAACGCCGCACGTCAAGCCGTGAATCAATGGCGCTTTGTACCCGCAAAAAAAGCCGGACAATCCGTAAGCGGCTGGGTAATTGTGCCCATTGTTTTTAAATTAAGATAAATGATTTTATTTCTATCGAAGCCTGATAACTGATAACTGATAACTGTAAATCATGGATTTTGCCTCTAACCCTTATGGATTCACACATTTCATAGAACAACTGAATATTATTTCTGTCTCTATCTTATTGATTTTACTAATAATGTCCGTTTTATCGTGGTATCTGATCATCACAAAAGCATTGCAACTAAGCTTCACCTATTGGCGTGCCAGAAAGATATTGAAGCTCTTTTGGAAATCAGCCTCATTGGAACCGCTTATCACCCATCTCAATCAACGTCAACTCAACGATCCTTTTTCAAATGTCGCATTACAAGGCATCAATGCCGCTTTCTATTATGAAAAACGGGCCGAAAAACAGATCGCGAATCTGTGTTCGCAGAGCGAATTTCTCACACGTAACTTGCACCGCGCCATAAATGACAGTACAACCCAATTAAATTCTGGATTAACCCTACTCGCAACGATTGGCAGCACGGCCCCCTTCATTGGTTTACTCGGTACCGTACTCGGTATTTATGAAGCCCTAATCACGATCAGTGCAAAAGGCAATGCTTCTTTAGATACCGTCGCCGCGCCAGTCGGGGAAGCCTTGATCATGACAGCCTTTGGCTTAGCCGTAGCGATACCCGCAGTATTGGGATACAATGCACTAGTACGTGGCAACCGTGGTTTTTTAAATAAACTAGAAGGTTTTGCCCACGATTTGCATACCTGCTTAAATACAGGCGCGCGTGTTGATATGAAAAATCGCACCATAACGACAAAGATTGAATCGCCCCTATCCAAAAAGAAGATTGTTCTTGAATAAACTCAGATTTTGTGAAATAGAACGCAGATTGTCATGATTGTCATGATTGACGCTGATGACTATATCAGGTTTAATCAGTTCAATCTGCGTTCCATCTCATTAAAAATCCGTTTCGTTAATCCGTTGTACTAAGTACTTAAGCACAAATAAACAGGTATTTTAGGACAAAGGGCAACCACAAGGGATTGCCCCTACGAGCCGGTTGTAGGGGCAATCCCTTGTGGTTGCCCCTGGTTGCTTCTATTAAAATACCTCAAAATTTATGGTTCAGTACTTATCAGTCTATTATGGGAGAATTTAATAATGGCATTTAGTGATTTTGAGAACAGTTCAAATCATCAACCGTTATCAGAAATCAACATTATTCCACTGGTAGATGTGATGTTAGTTTTGTTGATATTGTTTATCATCACGGCCCCTTTATTTACCCATCACGCGATTAAAATTGACATCCCCCAAGCTTCAACTCAGGAAATACCAGAAGAGCCTAATAAGATTGTATTAGCCATTGACGAAAAAGGGGGATTATTTTGGAATGATGAAGTAATTGATGACAAGGAATTGCTTGAACGCTTTCGCAAAGCTGCCCAAAAAAAGCCGCTACCTGAATTACATTTGCGTGCGGATAAAAAAACGCAATATCAAAGGTTAGCTGAAATCATGTCAACAGCACAAAATGCCGGAATGACGCGCTTAGGTTTTATCATGCAGCCAGCACCTTGATTGTGTGATGGCGCAAAGTTAAGTACTGAACCCTAAATTTTCAGGTATTTTAATAGAAGCAACCAGAAGAGGGGGGCAATCCCTGGGGGCCCTTTGCGATAAAATACCGGTTTATTAGAGACGCTTCGCGGCGCAAATCTACAATTCATAAATTAGAGACGCGATGCATCGCGTCTCTACAATTCATAAATTAGAAACGCGATGCCTCACGTCTCAATGGCTCGCTGTTTCGTAGAGACGCGATGCCTCGCGTCTCAATGGCTCGCGTCTTTGTAAGTACTGAATCCTAAATTTTCAGGTGCGTAGGATCAATCCCTTGCGGGGGCCCTTTGCGGTAAAATACCGGTTTATTTGTGGTTCAGTACTTACCTCCTGAATGCGGAATATCGGGGATTTTTACAAAAGGCAAAGCGCTTGTGTGACGGTGGACAGTATAAATGAAAAAATGTGCCACCCACTTCCCCACCCTACTTGGTTATTACAGTTCCTTTGTTTTTTTTAAATAAATAAGTTTTTTTAGCTTCCCAAAAATCCTTTTCAATTGTTTGATATCCTTTTCTATTGTATTCCTCCACATATTGATCCCATAAAGCATAAAAGATACTCATAGTATCTTCTTCATGACGATAAAAATGATCAATAATACTTGACCAATCTCTTGAACCATAGCTATCAAACTTCATGGCAATCCAGTATTGAAAACCATCAAGCATCTTTCGTTCTTGGTCAGAATCATATGAAGCGAGTCCTAAATCAAAACGTGCGTTCATATACCCCATCAAAAAAGCTTTAAACAAATTAACGGAGGGTTCTCTAAAATACAGTCCTGTTTTTCCCCTCATTTCTCCGATCAATTTTAAAAACCATGCCATTTATTTTCCTACGCTCCTTGATTAGCTCCCCCCATACACCTCTTTAAATCTAAGGCCTTCTTTTTCAGAAAGAATCACATACCCTAATACCAAACCATTTTTAGCTAACAGTATGTATAGTTCATCTGAAATTTTATGAGATGAATAGACATCTCCTGTTCCAGTCAAAAATAACACGGCATCTGTATAAATTAAAAAGAAAAAATCTTGTCGTTGATTAATTTCATGAGGAGCAACTTCGATTACACAATTCTGGTCATCCATAAAAAGTCGATAACTGAATAAGTCCTCATTAATGTTTTGAGGCCTAGTCCAAATAGAATCATAAATTTCAATGCTACCCTTAAAGCATATCAAGCTTAAGCTAGTAATTAAGCCATCATTCAAGGTTACCTCAAACAAACTTTTACCATCCACACCTTCATATCGTATAGTTATAATATCTTTTTTATCAAGAGACATTAAGTAATCTATATCTACATTTAAATCGTAGCTTGATAGACATCCAAAAGAGACTTCTGCTTTAACGGGTAAATGAGTTTTATCTGTCTTTAGCGAAAACATTATACTCAATCCTCAAATGATTGGTCAAATTTTGCACCTAAAGCCGCAAAAGTTAGTATGGTTCCACTTGGGGCTATGATCTCGCATAGCGAAGAACGAAGTTTCACATTCAACAACTGAATGGTTGGAAGAGGGAAAATTGAAATGCGCCCGTTGTCGTCGTACTGATACTCATGCCACCTTGTTTGGTGATGCGGTTATTTATTGTCATCGTAGGTGTATTGGGTTTGCACATGCTTGATAGTTTTGTTCATTTTACAATTTCAAACAACACCAATTAAAAAACCAGGGATGGTTAGAAAGTTTTGGACATATCATTTTTGAGGCATTACAAAATTCGATTTTCAAATCAATAATCATCTGGGTAAAAATTCGTTTATCTAAACAGATTTGATTAGGTTCAGGTTCCCAATGAGACCTAAAAGAACAACAGGTCACTAAAAAAGTATTTCCTTTATCTGTAAAGGATAAGTATCGTTCCACTCCTTGTTCAAAAAAATCAAGAACAAAATTTTTGCTAGAGTTAATGGCCTTTAAAACTTCCGATACTTGAGACAATATAACTGATAAATCTGTCCTGACATCCACAGGCCACTTATCATCTCCAAAACCTGAAACAATAAAGTCAGCAACTTTCATCTCTTGTAAGATATCACAAATATCGCTAATAATACTTTCAACATTATCTTCTTCCTCACTATAGTTTGCTTCCTTATCTAATTGCGGAAATTCTATGTTGAGATCAGGGTGAATTTTTAGTTGCATAGAAAATATAATGGCCTCCTTCTTAATTTATAATATTAGTGAAGTCGGATTGTAGTCACTTTGTCAAAGTAAGCGTAGCATATAATAAATCAATGTTGTTATTAGATTAGTTAGCAAATGTCGGCGTATTTTGTTTTTCGCTCTCCTGCACGAGTTTCCGGCAAGAAAGGTTTTGCGAAACTTGGCGCACCCATGTGAGCTATGCTTGCTGTTCTACAAGCCAAATTCCTAGTTCCTCACTCAAAATGCGTATTATTTTGGCCTCTTCCCGAAGATGAAGGAGTAGCTCTTTTTGCTTATCATTTGCAAAACCATAAAGCTCGTTGTCTTCATCAAGCAGTATTTCTAATAAGGTAACAACTATTGCCGATTTTTGATTGAGTTCATATTCAATTTTTCTAACGAGTTCTTGACAAGTCTTTGATTTTATGTCGTTCATGATTGCATTGCCTCGCATCCCACACTGTCATTGATTAATTATTAATAACATTTTCAGAATAAGGCTTCTCATAGCCAATAAAATCAGTGAGTTATAACTGACTTCTTTGGGTTCATCAAGGCCGTTAAGGGGGCATTCCCAAAAAACATTATCAATCTTGGCCGTCGCAAAATAAATTTTGCACTCCAAGGGCACCGAAGCAAAATAAATTGGGTGCAGTCACTTTACTACGACATAAAAATTGAGAAATTATGGACAGATATGATCTTTTTAGATTAGAATGTTCTATAAAATTTTCTATACTTTAAAAAAGTTAAGTGATTATG
>Ga0190315_1000021_pt1 | contig 98857 bp, 56 predicted proteins | sample 48701101_MG_FD_161673 | JGI IMG/M metagenome (GOLD analysis project Ga0190315, IMG submission 161673) | Hydrothermal vent sediment bacterial communities from Southern Trench, Guaymas Basin, Mexico - 4870-11-0-1_MG | ecosystem: Environmental > Aquatic > Marine > Hydrothermal vents > Sediment ...
CCTACTAAGTACTCGTGCAGGTATTTAAAAAAAATCAACCTAACAAAAATCCATAATACTGGAAAACTTTTGCACGGGTACTTAATTCTCTTCTCTTGCAGTGCCCTTCAGGGTACTTAAGCTTTCAGACAACAGACAACAGCTAAAGCAGTTGTCTAAAAGCTAAAGTAGGCTAAAGCCTACTAAGTAGTCGTGCAGGTATTTAAAAAAAATTTTAGCCAACAGCTAAAGCAGTTGTCTAAAAGCTAAAGTAGGCTAAAGCCTACTAAGTAGTCGTGCAGGTATTTAAAAAAAAATTTAGCCAACAGCTAAAGCAGTTGTCTAAAAGCTAAAGTAGGCTAAAGCCTACTAAGTACTCGTGCAGGTATTTAAAAAAAATCAACCTAACAAAAATCCATAATACTGGAAAACTTTTGCACGGGTACTTAATTCTCTTCTCTTGCAGTGCCCTTCAGGGTACTTAAGCTTTCATGGCTGTTGGTGGTACGGGAATTTCCGCTCTCCTGCACTAGGTTTCACTAAAGCGATTCACATTCAACCCCTTCGGGGCTTGCCACGTCTTAATTTTATATCCTTGGTGCATCTATTTTACTTAGCACCGCATTCAACACGCTGTCTACATTATGCCCTTCAATTTCCAATTCGGGCGCTAAGGCGATGCGATGACGCAAGGTTGCCAGTGCGATGTCTTTAACATCATCGGGTATGACAAAATCGCGCTCCGCTAACAAGGCCGCAGCACGGGCGGCACGAATTAAGGCAATACTACCACGCGGCCCGGCCCCCAAACTCACCCCTGGCCAATTGCGCGTACTTTGCACAATTTTAACCACGTAGTCATAGACGCGATCATCAATTGTTAAACCCGCCGTGATTTTTTGTAGCGTGATAATGTTTTCGGGTTTGATGAAGGTGTTGACGGTACTGACATCTAGGCCTTCGCCCACTTTAGTCGAGGTAACTTGTTTCACTAAGCGGACTTCTTCAGAGTCGGTGGGATAGTCAATGCGTATTTTTAGCAAAAACCGATCCAGTTGTGCTTCTGGCAATGGATAGGTGCCTTCTTGTTCAATCGGATTTTGCGTCGCAAGCGTCATAAACGGGGGCGATACTGTAAAGGCCCGGCCTTCAATCGTAACTTGTTGTTCTTGCATGACTTCTAGCAAGGCGGCTTGACTTTTAGCTGGGGCGCGATTGATTTCATCGGCCAACAACAAGTGCGTAAAAACGGGGCCTTTGCGAATACGAAACTCTTCGGTTTTCATGTCATACATCGCATGTCCCGTCACATCGCTAGGCATCAAGTCAGGCGTAAATTGGATGCGCGTAAAACGGCCCTCAAAGGTTTTCGCCAAAGCTTGCACTAATAAGGTTTTACCTAAACCGGGGACACCTTCAATTAACACATGCCCGGCCGCTAACAGGGCCACTAACACTTGATCAATGACTTGTTGTTGCCCGACAATAGCGCGACTAACTTCAGTGTGAATACGTTGGACAATCTCAATAGCACGGCTTACCTGTCCATTGGTAGACAAGGCCTCATTCATAAGATATTCCTTTCATGGAGTCCAAAGCTTCAGCTTTGGACGATAATTCTTTGGACGATAAACGGAATCCAACGCGTCATGAAATCCAAAGCTTCCGCTTTGGACGATAAACGGAATCCAACGCGTCATGGAGTCCAAAGCTTCAGGTAACTCCCAAATAATAATATACCAGCACTTACTTTATCCTTCAGCTACTGATATTCAACCCCTTCAGGGTTGAGGCCTTTTTGATATTGCTTCCCCCAGGTTCCACCTGGGGCTATTCATATTCAACCCCTTCGGGGTTGGCAGATTTATAATTATTGGTATATTAATTTTTTGGAGTTACCTCAGCTTTGGACGATAAATTTATAACGTTTTTCTTATTTGGGTCATAATTTGGAGGGATCGAGTAAAAGCCATTTCGGAAATCCTCCCTTGCCCTGGAACTTTCCCTCTTTTTGCTAAGGGAGATTGGTGAGGATTTAAAGCTTCTTCTATTTCGTCCGCTGGCAATTCACATACTTGTGCCAATCGCTGACTTAGTTCAGCATGAGATAAGTGTGTCCAGTCTGGGTGTACGGACTCTAAGCGTTTTAGCAAAGCTTGTCTGGCACCGTGTAATAAAGTATGAGCTTGTTCTTGTCGCCACAAAAAATGGCCGCTGGCTTCTATGTGTTCAAGTAAGCGGCGGCGAGCGCGTGGGGGTGTGGGTAGCAAGGAACCAAAGCGGCGACTGGCTGTCCATAACCAAAATAGTAGTAATATCGCAGCACTGATGATCACTGTCCACATCGTTGTCCATAGTAAAGTCCACAAGGGTGGTATTTTCTCAAATGGTGTGCCGGTTCCATCTCCTTCAACCTTAGCTTGTGTACGCAGCAACCATACTCGTGCCGCCGGGCGTTCAAAATGCACTAAATGCCACAAAAATTGGGCATGATCATGTTCGCCAATTTGACCATTTTCAATAAACACCAGATCGCTTAACACGCTAATTATGCCATTGCCGTAGTAATAAAACAGAAAATGTATGCCGTGCTTGTCACTAATTTCCTTCACCGGATCATAGTAGCTCGGTTCAAGATAATAATCAGGATTAAAAGCAACTTGTAGGCGGTATTGTGCCCAAACAAATTGAGTCGGAGGAGCTTGGGCGATTTTATCCTTGTCCAAGCCATTTTGATGCCGGTACACGCGAAGCTTTTTGAGTAGCGGATCAAGGTTAGTCTTGGTCGTTTTTCCGACAACATCATGCAGCGTATCACTACTCATAATCAAATGTCCACCGTCATCAAGCCAGTGGAACAGTTGCTGAGTCTGATCATCACTGAAAAAGGTGCCATATTGTAGCAACACCAATGTGTCTTGGGAGCCCAAGTCGTCTTTAACGTTGGGCAAAGCGTGTACCGTTTTGGCGGTGGTGCCCATGCGCTCCAATAGGCGTTCTGCGGCTAACAAGGGATTGTCACGCGCTTCGCCTTGGAAACCGACTTCCACTGTTTCCGAGATATATTCATAATGACTATAAAGCCAATAACCTATATAAAATACTATCCCTACTGTTAGTAGGATTAGCACAGTAATAATATGTTCGCTTTTCATTTTTGTTTTTTAGTTTGGCAGTGCCCTTAAATCCGTCCAGACTTTAATTTGGAGTCCAAACTTTAGTTTGGCAGTGCCAAGTTACCCGTCAATAGAACATTGACAGAGTAGTAACGTGATCTCGACTTTAAATATCAAGGCCGGTTATAAAATTATTAGTTATATCAATTATTTAGTTATAATGACTTAATTATCAATCAGTTAAAACACACACATAAGCTGTACTGGTTCATTCCAGTTGATGGCCCACAAATAAGGGTTATTCACGTATTAACGCTAAGGGTATCTCATATAGTAAAAATGTCTTTTTAATCAATTAATTGCAATCAACTAATTTATTCACAGAATATTTATATAACTTATTGAAAAATAAAGCCGAACTCACGTTAGTAGTCATTAAAAGTCCAAACCTGAAGGTTTGGACTCCAAATGTTTGGAGTCCTGTTAAATGATCACTGAAATCTGATCACTGTTCACTGATAACGGTTCACTGAAAGTGTTGTTGCCATTGTTCGCACAAACGTTGCGCTTCAACGTCACTGGGTGGCCGCCCGGCGTAGGCGATTTTTTGCCAAGCGCGAGTGAGGCCTGAAAAATAAGCGGTCAATTCAACCGGTTGTTTATATTTAACCCGTCGAAGACATTCACTTTCAGTGGCACTTTCATCAATAGTTAATCCATCGCGTGTTATCAGTACCGAGAGTGCGCCACGATAGAGCAAACTAATGGCGGCCACTGCGTTTCCAGATTGCCATAATGCCCATGCTTGTTGAGATATCTCTTTCTGCAAAACAGCGCCTTTTATTCCCTTTTGCAATAAGCGTGGGGTTGCGGTGTAATCTTCTTGCTTAGCCGATTTTGGTGGGCGCCATTGTTCTAGCCAACGTGAACCATAGATGACAAGCAGTATGATTCCAACGCCTAGCAATATCCAGAGCAGTAGTTCAAGCAGTTGTGCGATAAACCCTGTGAAACCAAACGAGATTGATGTAGATTTATCAGAACGTGCAGGTGTTTCTTCAGCATACTCTTCGGCCGACTGTTCATTGGTATATCGCCAACGAGATTCTTCGCGGGTGGTTTTAAATTCTGGCTGCGAGAGAATTTCAGCGATATATTGTTTTGCCATTTTTGGATCAACCGATTCTTTCGATTCAACTAAGGTAGGTGCGATAGAAACGACGGTTATACTAAGAATGAAAAGTAAATATTTCGACATTTTTAGAGTGATATCTACAAGGATTGAATATAAGCAGGGATTTAAATGACTATAGTACAACGAATTCCCTTAAAATAACCTAGGGCGTTGCCCTGGGCTATATTAATACCGCCCTTTCAGGGCTTAAAACCCTTAAAATCCGGTTCAAAATCACCCAGGGCGTTGCCCTCAATGCCATTAAGTTAAACCCAAAAGCGGTACGATATGGCATTGGGGCGTTGCCCTGGGCTATATTAATACCGCCCTTTCAGGGCTTAAAACCCTTAAAATCCGGTTCAAAATAACCCAGGGCGTTGCCCTGGGCTATATTAACATCGCCCTTTCAGGGCTTTTTTAAAAAATCCGATGTCTTTGAGACATCGGATTTTTAGCCTGAGTGATACTGATCATTGAAAGAAAAATGCGTTGCAATGCGGCGAAAGGCTAAATCAATATCCCAGCCTTCAAGATGAGTGCGACGGTTGAGATACAGGGCAAATCCGCCAGCCACATACAAAGGTTCCACGACGCTTAGGGCTAACAGGGTAGAAATCATGCGAAGGATTTCGGCCCACAAGGCTTGTTCATGGATTAAGGCATAAAACAAGTCAAAGGTATAAGTGATTGGCATCATCAAATACACCAGCCCAAATAACGACAAAAGCAGTACCCATTCAAAATGCATACACACGATAGTTAGCCAAATAGCCGTGCTGCGAGTATTTTTTTGTAACATTTTCAGACGCTGATAAGCGACTCGGGCTTGTGAACCTTCCAATTGCCAAACCGGCAACTTAAATGAACGGGTAAAATCAAAACGCCGCAAGGTGAGCGCTGAAAACAAGTGCGTGTTAAACAATAAACGGGGCAAGACTTTTAAGGTTTGTCGAATGCTCGGTTGTTCGCCAAATAAGGCATGGCTTAAAAAATGTAAGAGAATGCGGTCGTATAAAGGTTTTAACCACCACCAAGTCATCAACAGGGCAAGCCATAATGAACCCTCAAAGAAAGAAAACAGTAGGTAAATAGTCACAAAGATGGGCAGTACTAAGACAAACCATACCTTATATAAAGGTTTCCACCACCGCCGCACCATGCTAAAACCTAAATCTAGGGATTCCCAAGGATTGCGCGGACGAACAATAGCTTCAATACGATCAAGTTGCACGGTTGCGTCCTACCAATATAAAGTAACTTATTATGCCTAACCACAACAGGCCACCCACCGTATATTTTATATAAGGATCAATGGCCGCGTTGGATGACCAAAAGGCTTCGATAAAGGCCGCTAACAGTAACATAGCGGTGAATCCATACACAAGGTAAATACTATGAGCGGCCGCGTTACGCAAGGCCTGTAAACGAGTCAACCGCCCCGGGGCAATCAACGCCAGCCCCAATTTGAGGCCGGCCGCTCCTGCCAGCATAATCGCCATCAATTCTAAGCCACTATGTCCGGCCACAAATGAGTAAAAAGGCACAGTATGGCCTATGTACGTCAGATGACCGGCGACGCTGCCTATAAATAACCCATTGAATATTATAAAAAATAGTGTACCTAGTCCAAACAAGATGCCACCGGCAAATGTTTGAAAGCCGATACCAATATTATTTCTGATATAAAAGCCAAACATCAAGAAATCACTCTCAGCATCGCGGTTATGGCCCCAACGTTCACTCGTTGGTTCATACATTTGTTCTATTTTCTGCACTTGTTCTTCATTTATAAGGCTGTAAATCAGATCGGGATTGATTTGTACACCGACAAACATGATCAGCAATGAACCAAAAAACAATAAACAGGATAGGCCCACTATGCGCGATTCTTCGCGCACCCGTTGGGGAAAATCTTGGGCTATAAAGTTAATGATTTTGGCAATCAGTCGGCTTTGTGTCTGATAGAGGTGCTGATGTCCGCGTAATGCGAGGCGGTTAAGTCGTTCTATTAAGTGTGGAGTATAACGACGATCTCGTGCTAATGCCAAGTGTTGGCAGACTTGTCGATAGAGTTGTGGAAATTGGGCCACATCTCGGCCTTCAACGGGCTTGCGTTTGTCGAGGCTATCTAGCCAACGTTCTAAGTCTTCCCATTGTGATTGATGGTAACTTTCAAAAGTTCGCTGTTTCATTTCAGTGATCAGTTATCAGTTATCAGTTTTTCAGTTATCAGTTTATCGCTGATCAGTTATTAGTTATCTGTTATCCGTTTTTCAGTTTTTCAGTTATTAGTTTATCACTGAGCAGTTATTAGTTATCTGTTATCCGTTTTTCAGTGATCCGTTTATCAGTTATCAGGAGTCGTTTGGCAGGAGTCCAATTGGCAGTCGTCCAAATTCATTGAAAACAGAGTACAGCGGAGTACAGCGAATTGAGAAATAAACGAATAAACCTAACCCTTTTCCAATGCGGTTGTGAAAAATTGGCGGATTTTTTGTCTATAAAATTCGGCCTTTCTTACGTTTGAACGGATTTAAGATGACTGCCAAACTCAAGTTTGGATTCCTGCCTTCCTTACGTTTGAACGACTGCCAAACTCCGGCACTCAATGATAACTGATAACGGCTCAGTGATAAAACATAAAACGGATCAGTGATAACTCCTGACACCTATTAAACCATTTGCCAATTGATAGAGACTTTTAATCGCCGCCTCTCCCGTTTTCCCGGTTAAGGGTTTGACGATATCTGCCAATTCTTCAGCCCGCCCTGGCGGCAATTGTTGCGCCCGTTCAGCAAATTTGATAATGGCTTCTTGTTCTTCTAAGGGTAAAGTCACGGGCATCGCCTGTGGTGCTTCGTCCGGTAGAGAAATCTTTTTCTTGATTAGCATTTCTTCTTCGTACACCACCACTGTGCCGGCCGCTAAATCGCCTATCCTTTTGAAATCTTTATTGATTAGCATGGATAATAGTCCAAAACCATACAAGAAAGGTAAGAAATCAACGGTAAGTAATAAATTGCGTATCATTGAGGTTGACCAATCGACGGGGGTGCCAAGTTCATGCAAGACTTTGATTTTCATGGCACGTTTACCGGGTGTCGCGCCTTGTTTATAGACTTCAAATAGCACCGGGTAAAACCATTCTATGATAAATATGTATACCAGCCAGAGGCCAATGCCCAATTTTCCGAACAGAAATAATAAATAAAAAAGGATAGTATAAATAAAAGCCCGAATGCAAAAATCCATAGCCCAAGCCAGTGCGCGTACCACGGGGCCGGCAACTCGCAGGGCTAATTCAATACCTTCTGGTGTTTCGACGGGGCGTGTTGTATCAAGCATCATGTTAATGAGCCTCATGGTGTTGGTGAAAACCTCCGAGGTTGATCTCGCTTAAGCTTCGATCCGAAGTTGGGCAAACCTCGGAAGTTTGCCGTGGGATTTTTATGAACAACATTTGATTTGGATTAAAATCAATCCCAAGTTTTGACAAAACTTGGGTGTTGGTGTCTGGGATAGTTTTTGGTACTTTAATTGTCAAATTCTGGAAATTCTGTTATTATTTTTTTAGAAACTCCGCGTAACCAAATATATTCGTTGTTAATCCGTTGGGGATATAGTCGGCCCAAAAATATTGATAACTATTGATATTGGCTGGACATTATCTCAAAAAAATTGACATTTTTTTATTTTTAAAGTATCTTTATAAACGCTTGAGGTGGTTAGCCTTCCACGTCAAAAAAATGGACTCTCAAGCATTCAAGTAACCCTAAGCTCTCATTAGGCGAGGGGATAAAGGGCTGATACTCCCTTATTCATAATTGTTGAAAGACATACTCCATTTAGTAGGCATGTCAATAATTGTCAATAAAATTGTTATCTACCATTGTGATAGCCGGAGAAAGACTAACAATCAGTGATACCAAAAGTAATCCCACGCTTACAATTAACAGTGTCATATTCGGGAGCGATAAGCCCAAAAATAGCCCTGCCAAACCGAGTAAGAATATCAACCAATTAATGAGAATATAGTTCTTTCTGATACGGCGGTGTTTTTTACAAAGCCCGATTTCAATTGTGGCACGTTTACGCACAATCAATGCAACGATTATATAGAGCAAAATTTGAATTAAAATCAATAGATATAGCCAAGGGCTATGCCAAACCAAGTGGCGTTTTAAGCGATAGCCTTCGGCGGGTTGGTTGCACTTGATGCAGCGATCTGGAAGTGTCGCCTTATGAGTCATTACCAAAGTTTTGCCGTCGTTCCACAATTCTTCAGTGTTACTGGGTAAGTCTCCAGTGAGGCTTTTAGGGGGTGCGTAGGGTGTTTGCGTCATGGCGTGTTGTTCCTGTTTAAATCTTGGGGCAAACCTCGGAGGTTTGCTAAACCTTGGAGGTTTTTAACCCCCCCCAAATAGACTAATGAAAAATGAAAAATGATTAAATTAGTGATAAGTAGATATATCTGGCCGATATTTGTGGCACCGTGTCGATAAAAAAAAGTACGAGCGGTTTCAAGTGTCAACATGGCCCCCAATTGACGAGTTTTTTTTGATGTCCAAGATAAATCTTGGACTCCTTGCTCAATTGACGAGGGTTGTTTTTTATTTTAGTCCTTTGCAGAAGGCTTATCTAGCCGAGATTTGTGGTACCGTTTTTTTTGAAAAAAAATATGAGTGGTTTCAAGCGTCAATATGGCCCTCAATTGACGCTCATCATTATACACAGGTCTTTTCGATATCGGGTGCATTCCTAATAAGTACAACGGATACGCGTTCTGAAACGGATAAAAGAGCATTGATTTTTAATGAATCCCTTACGTGGGGCCTACACTTTAAAATCCATAAAAATCAAGTGTTTAAAAACTTATGTTTAAGGATGAGAGTCCAGTCCTTGTCGAAAGCTTATCTAGTCGAGATTTGTGGCACCGTGTCGATGCAAAAAAGTACGAGTGGTTTCAAGTGTCAATATGGCCCCCAATTGAGGAGTTTTTTTGACGTCCAAGATAAATCTTGGACTCCTTGCTCAATTGACGAGGGTTGTTTTTTATTTTAGTCCTTTGCAGAAGGCTTATCTAGCCGAGATTTGTGGTACCGTTTTTTTTTAATATGAACGGTTTCAAGTGTTAACATGGCCCCCAATTGACGAGGATTGTTCTTCAGTCTAGTCTCTTGTCGAAAGCTTATCTGGCGATATTTGTGGCAGCACCGTGTCGATAAAAAAAGTACGAGTGGTTTCAAGTGTCAATGTGGCCCTCAATTGACGAGGGTTGTTCCCCAGTTCAGTCTTTGTCGAAAGCTTATCTGGCCGATATTTGTGGCACCGTTTTTTGTCGATAAAATATGAGCGGTTTCAAGCGTCAATATGGCCCTCAATTGACGATGTGAATTAGTACCGCGATTGAGTACAGCGAATTGAGAAATTAACGAATTAGCACAGCGAATTGATAAATTAACGAATTAGTACCGCGAATTGAGACATTAACTACGAAAAACATTAGATTATGTAGCTGAAGCGACTACTACAAACATTAACTACGAAAAACATTAGGTTATGTCGTTGAAGCGACTACTACAAACATTACTACAAACATTAAGTCGCTAAAGCGACTACTACAAACGTTAACTACGAAAAACATTAGGTTATGTCGTTGAAGCGACTACTACAAACATTACTACAAACATTAAGTCGCTAAAGCGACTACTACAAACGTTAACTACGAAAAACATTAGATTATGTCGCTGAAGCGACTACTACAAACATTACTACAAACATTAAGTCGCTAAAGCGACTACTACAAACATTAACTATGAAAAACATTAGATTATGTCGTTGAAGCGACTACTACAAACCAGCAAGATTAAGTCGCTAAAGCGACTACTACAAACATTAACTACTACAAACATTAACTATGAAAAACATTAGATTATGTCGCTTGAAAATTATACGGCTGGATTAACAGAAACACACGTTTTTTTCGTGCATTTCCGTTAATTTATTTTTTTGCGCTGTGTAATAAATATAGAATACTTCGACTAATAATGAACGCCAACCCTCCACCTACCATCAGGTGAAAACTCAAATTTGCCATTTCTTCTGGTATAGCAGAAAAAAATTGGGGTATTTCATATAGCGGTGGTTGAATTTTTTCAAACATTTGTAAAAGCCAATGAGTCGGATTAAGTATGGTCATTGCGGAAAGTCCGCTTATACCTAGAGTGAATCCGACAAAAGCAATCATAAATTGAAATTCTTGGCCCTGTTTCTGATTTTCAATCTCAACGATGCCTCTTGTTGTCGCAATCATTTGCTCAAATAAATGATGCCCTGGCTTGAGGTAGTTGAGATAAAGATCAGTTTGTTGTTGATACTGCTTGCAGGTGCGAGTGTGGAAAACCTCTAAAAACTTTAAGTCATCTTTAAACTCATCTTTGCTCAATGAGCGAATTTCTGTCAGCAACTCGGTATAATTTTTGGCATTGGCATTAAGCGTATTGCGTTGTTCTTCTATATCGCGGAGGTGACGAGAATATTCAAAGGCTTTGGGTAGAGTATTTATCAGCCCGCTTTCTAGTTGTATGAGGAGTTCATCTCGTTTTTTTATCTCTTCAAACTGCGGACTTTTGTTTTCTAGTTGATTGTAGAGTTGACGCGCTTTATTATGGCTTTGATGGGCTTGATGAGAGGCAAACAGAATTTTGCGGCGGCAATTCAATAAGTTTATTAACCAACGGTTAGCTTTATCAGCACGTTCTAAAGTGTCGGAATGTGTCCCCAACCAAACTAAAATATGATTCAATTCATTGGGATTCTGCGCGTCATATTTGGGAAACTGTTCATATTCAAAAATCGGGCTCCCAAATAACTTGCCCTTGTTTATGAGGCGTGGCGAAGCTTGATTGGAGGTTTGCCAAAATGCCTGAACGCATTCATTAGCAAGGGTTTGATAGTCGGTAACACTGTCCAGAGGCTCGGTATATAACAGCAAGGTTTGTCCTAATGATGCTTGGATATGGGTAGGCAACAGGCAACCTTGAGGATTGAAGCGGTGCAATTGGTTTAGCTCAATTTCTTGATTTTTATAACCAATCGTAAAATCGGCGGCGTAAACGTCATGCAACCTAAAAGGGTGAACCGAACCGCTCAGCGTCAAGCTATCCGTTTGTTCCTCTTGCGAAAAACTCAATTTATTGTCTTGTGGTATGAGTTCAAGAAAATGAGTGGGTTGCCCTTGTTCACCATCAGGATGGTACTTGCCATTTTGATAGCAGATAAGCTTGTCAGTGAGTTGTTGCAATTCAGGAATAGAGAATTTGTCGCTCAGTTGAGTTAAATTTTCCCAGAGGTGAGCGGCATTTTCCACTATCTCTGTTGTCATATCGGTACGAAGATGAAAAGCGTAAAGAGTAACGCTGGGATTGTTTACGCGCTGGTTTTGTTGAGTCATGGTTAAGTTTATTCTGCTTTTATAAAGGGGTAGTCATCAATAGATCATGATGGCGTTCAAAGCGATGCTTTGTCAGAACTCGTACAAAGCTTCGCTTTGGACTCCAATCTCACGATTGTTAGGACACTAGTACAGTAAAGCGGAAGTTTCGATACCACTTTAGCCAACGGCTAAAGCCGTCGTCTAAAAGCTCAAGTAGGCTAAAGCCTACTGAACCTCTTGTAGTGCCCTGAGACGTACTTTGGCGGGAAGACAAACTACGCTCTTCGCTCTGCGAAATAACAGTCGAAAGCTGTTGGCTGAGGTGGTATCGGGATTTCTGCTTTCTTGCACTAGTCATAAAGGTAAGCGTTCAGTCAACTGAAACGCGTCGGGAGTCACGCTCATATTAATGCGATGACTTGGTTGAGTCTTTGTCAGGTTTGGATTCTTGGGAAGAGGCTTTGGCACACACTCGTCGAATTTCGTTTTTCAACAGTTCGATGATTCTTTTTTCTTGTTCAGGGGTAAGCGTTGCATAACCAGTATCGCCCGCGCCCCTATCTTTTCCCAATTCGGTACGAGACATTACCGCCTCTCTTACCGGGGGATAGTTTTTACAAAACCCCCTAATTGCTTTAGCCATGTCATCGTATTGATCGTCTGCTAAGGTAGCGATGCCTTGCTCTAACTGAGATAAGTCTTGCAAAGCGGCTGGCGAAAAAAGTGCTTCTTGTGTTTTAAGCACCTCTAAGAAAGCTGCGATGGTTTGAGTTGATTTCATTAATCAATTCTCCGTAAAGTTTGAAATTGTCTATTGTCCAATGGCACAAAAAGCGGCCCAATAATAAGGATCATTGTAAGGTTTTTCATCAAGATAATAGAATTCCTCAAGTTCATCCATTCCATCCTTGAGTTGTTTCATTACATCTTCATTTAAATTCAATTGAGTAATCCAATCTAGCAATTTTTGTAAGGTAGCATCCCGTAGCCAGCGTTGGGCATCGTTAAGGGCTTTTGCCACGCTGATCTGGTTTTTTTTCAGGTTTTTATAGAACTTAATCATCAGAAAAGCAGTAGACACTTGATTCACTGTCCAAAGACTACTAACAACATTCGCGCAACCAGCATATAAGAAACCACTGGGTAAACCAATATATTCATCACTGATGCTAGTCGGATCAGTTAAACCCGTTTCGCAGGCTGACAGGGTGACAAGACGACATTGATTGAGCGACAATCCAAAAATGTCTGCCAAAGTGAGGCGTTCCTCGTTTGCCAATTTGAGTGCCGATTCTAAAGGCGATTCAAAGTTAAATTCACCATGACAAGCAAAGTGAACACAGTGGGCTAATGATAACTCTAAATCATCATCACCATTAGCAGTGAGTGCTTGTTTGGTAGCTTGTTCCTTAACTAAAACTTGGTTGGAACTAAAGTGACTGATAATAGCCGCAACTTCAAATTCAGCGTAAGACAAGTCATTAGTTGGGTTTTGAACCGCAAAAAAGTCACTAAAGTTTGGGCGTTCTCGTTTTTGAGCCAGTTGCAACAACTGAATACTAGGTGCATAGCGTACACCTTTAGGAAAGTAGTCAAGAAAACAATTTTGTTCTGTGACTGGCAAAGCATGAAGTGGAAATAAATGCAAATATCGATGAGGTATAAGTATCAATTGCTTATATTCTGTCGAGAGTTCGCTGAGAGTCTTAAGAATTTTTTCGACATCCAAAATTTTTGCCAATTGTTCTAATCTAGAAGTTAATTGTTCTTGCCACTCGTTTTTTGGTGTGGAATAATCTTCTAAATAGGCATTTGCCCAGTTTTCTAAATTTTGTCTTTCAGATTGCCAAACAATTGGTTTTTGAGTTTGACGAGTGACTATGAAAGTGATTAGGTGTTCATTTGTAATGTAGAATTCTACAATGGCTGTATGTTCATCTAACGTGGCTTGGAATGGGGCAAATTGGAAGCCAGAACCAATGGGTAAATAGTGATCTTGCAATTCATTACGTTGCAGACGTAGCTGCTCAAGATGTTTTGCTAACGCAGTTGGATTTTCGGCTGTAGCAGTTTGGAGCTGATATTGTCCAGTAGCGATTTCATCTCTTAGTTGCTCAAGTTGTTTGACAACATCTGGAGAAAAGATGCTGTGGAGATCACGAGATAAAATAAGTTCTACTAGATTGCGGGTTTTACTACGCTCAACGTATTCTATTGCTTCGGTGGTTTTGTTCAGTGTCAAACAAACTTGTATCATAGCTTGATAGATTAGATTATATTTTTCAGCTAGTTTTTTCTTGTCCTCCTCTCTTCCTGAACCATATATTATTTCATTGCGTAAGGATTCTACGATGTCAATAGCTGCCGTAAAAGCATGGTAAGCTTTGTAGAATTGTTGGTCATATTGGTAGACACGACCAAGATTAAATTGAATTTCCGCGTAGTCATTAGGAAAAACTTCACGAGTAAGTACCGACAATGCAGCTAGGAAACATCTGATTGCTTCTTCTACAGTCTCTGGCTTTGGTTTCTGTTTCTGTATTATGTATTCACGGTATACTATACCTAGATGTTTTTGGATGGTAGCCCATTGTTCTGGAAACTTTTCGAGAGTGTATACCTTCAAAGATGCCAAGTAATATTTGATTGCTTTTTCAAAATTCTCTATCTTTTTCCCTAAAATACGGTAAAAGTAGGTAGTACCTAAATTGTTTTGGATAATAGCCCATTGTTCTGAGGAAACTTCACGGGTGTATACCTTCAAAGCTGCTAAATAATATTTAATTGCCTCTTCCAAATTTTCTGTTTTTTTTCCTAAAATGCGGTAAAGGTAAACATTGCCTAGATTGTTTTGAGTATCTGCCCATTTTTGGGGAAATGCTTGATGAGTGCGTATTTCTAGGGAACTCTTGAAACAGCGTATTGCTGCTTCTAAATTTTCTGCTCTATTTTCCCTGATGCGTTCACGGTAGGCAATACCCAAATCGTTTTGAATATCCGCCCATTTTTCTGGAAATACTTGGCATGTGTATATTTTAAAAGCCCGCTGGTATGAACATATTGCTATTTCCAAATTCTCTGCTTTCTCCCTTAGTATACGGTAAAAGTAGGCAAGAGCTAGATTATTTTGGATATCTGCCCATTTTTCTGGAAAGTTCTGCTGTGTGTAAATTTCCAGTGCTGCCTTAAAACAGCGTATTGCCGCTTCTAAATTTTCCGCCTTATTTCCCAGAATGCGTTCACAGTAAGCAATACCCAGATTGTTCTGGTTTTCTGCCCATACGTTTGGGAAGGTTTGACGATGGATGAGAGTGGCAAACTCATAGCCTGTAATGGTAATTTCCAAATTACTAGCTCTACTTCCTCGGGGAAACTGCAAAATAAAGCTACTTAAAGTACCAACAACTGCGAGAATGAGTGTAACTTGCACTGGCTCAACTTTTGCTAAGGTAGCGGTTGCTCACCTTCGCAAAAATTGAGCAAATTTATCATCCAGTTTATCTAGATTTGCTTGCAGCAATTGATACACTACTTCTGGATTACCCTTGCTTTCTGCTGTTGCCTGTAATACCTGCCTCAAAAAATTGAAATATTCTTTTTGATTCGTCATTAGTTACTCCTTAAGTTTGTAGATTAAAAAACATGTAGCATTTTTTTGCATTTTTGCACTAATCGTAGTCTACACAAAACTGGTATAAATAACGTAGCGATGGTTTTGGTTTATTTTACCAATAACTCCGCAAAGTTTGAAATTGTCTACTGTCCAATAGCACAAAAAGCTGCCCAATGCTAAGGACTATTGAAAGGTTTTAACGTCCGAATTATACCAATCAAGTTTATCCTCTATTCGTGTCATTTTGTCTTCATCTAAGTTCAATTGAGTAGCCCATTCTAGTAATTGATTGATAACCGGAGCGTTCATAAATGCCGATCAAAAAGACGGTCAATAACAAGCAATACTAGGAGATGATGGCAAGCCTAGCAAGTGTTATTGAGAAACTGAACAATCTGGCTAGTCGGGGGAATGATAAAAAAATATATCGCTTTCTTCTTTCCCAGTCTTAAGTAGTTGGAGACTTTTTATTAAACGGCCGAAAGTCATGTAACACTCATTTTGTATTTTATTTGTTAGATTTACGCATTGACAACATAAATTTATTATGTATTCAATTAGTTAGGTGTAAAGGGCCTCGGCCTTTAGCTGTTGTTGTAGAGAATTTTGCTGATTTCGCTCGTTATTCGCCACTCGCCTTTTTGCCCTTTTGAAGGGTGGGGAAAAAGGCACCGTTTTTTGTCGAGAAAATATGAGTGGTTTCGAGCGTCAATATGGCCCTCAATTGACGAGGGTTGTTCCTCAGTCCAGTCTCTTGTCGAAAGCTTATCTAGCTGAGATTTGTGGTACCGTTTTTTGTCGAGAAAATATGAGTGGTTTCAAGTGTTAACATGGCCCTCAATTGACGCTCATCATTATACACAAGTCTTTTGGATACCGGGTGCATTCCTAATAGTACAACGGATACGCGTTCCGAAACGGATAAAAGCGCATTGATTTTTAATGAATCCCTTACGTGGGGCCTACCTGTTAAAATCCATAAAAATCAATTAGTTAAAAACTTATGCCTACGGATGAGAGTCCAGTCCTTGTCGAAAGCTTATCTAGCCGAGATTTGTGGCACCGTGTCGATAAAAAAAGTACGAGTGGTTTCAAGTGTTAATATGGCCCTCAATTGACGAGGGTTGTTCCTGAGTCCAGTCTCTTGTCGAAAGTTTATCTAGCCGATATTTGTGGTATCGTTTTTTGTTGATAAAAAATACGAGCGGTTTCAAGCGTTAATGTGGCCCTCAATTGACGAGATTTCTCACTCCAGTCTCTTGTCGAAAGTTTGTCTAGCCGAGATTTGTGGCACCGTGTCGATAAAAAAAGTACGAGTGGTTTCAAGTGTTAACATGGCCCTCAATTGACTCAAGTTGCGCCTCAGTCTAGTCCCTTTTTTTGACGTCATCGATAAATCTTGGACTTCCCTTCTTTTGTCCAAGATAAATTTTGGACTCCCCTTCTTTTGACGCCCAAGATAAATCTTGGACTCCCCTTAAGATAAAAATTTATCGTTGTTTATTGTCCAATGGCACAAAAAGCTGCCCAATGATAAGGATCATTGTAAGGTTTGTCATCAGGATTATACCAATCAAGTTGATCCTCTATTTGTGTCATTTTATCTTCATCTAAGTTCAATTGGTTAACCCAGTCTAGCAATTGTTGTGGGGTGGCATCCCGTAGCCAACGTTGAGCATTATTAAGGGCTTTTGCCACGCTGCTTTGGTTTTTCATCAGATTTTGATAGAATTTAATCATCAGAAAAGCGGTAGAAACTTGATTTATTTTCCAAAGGCTACTCACGACACTCGCACAACCGGCAGACAGGAAACTGCTGGATAAACTAATATATTCATGATTGGGGCTGCGAAAGCCAGTTAAGCCGGTTTCTCCTGCTGATAGCGTTACAAGGCGACATTGGTTGAGCCTTAGCTTAAAAATATCTGCTAAGGTGAGGCGTTCTCCGTTTGCCAAAATCAGAGCGGATTCCAGCGGAAATTCTAGGTTAAAATAGCTATGACAAGCAAAGTGAACACAATGGGCGAAGGATAAATCGTGATTGTCATATAGTGCTGCTTTGGTGGCTGCTTGCTTGGTTAGGATTTGTGCTGTTGGGAAAAATGAACTGATTATTTCCACTTCTAAGTCGGCGTAAGATAAGTCATTAGTCGGATTTTGAACGGCAAAACAGTTCCTAAAGTTGGGACGTTGTTGTTTTTGAACCTGTTGTAATACTTGGCAACTAGGAGCATAGCGCACACTGTCAAATTTGTCTAAAAGGCATTCGCCATCTACAAGCGGTAACGCATGAAGCGGGAACAGATGCAGAAATTGATGGGGAATGAGTATGAGTTGGCTGCATTGTTCATTCGCTTGCTGGATAAGCGAGATAATGTCATCTAGTTGTATAATTTCTGATAATTGCCTGAAACGATGGTTCAGTTGACTTCGCCACCCAGATTGACCAATCTGGTAGTAACTATTAAGGTATTCCTCTGCCCAAGTCATTAAGGCCAATAATTTATCTTGTGAAGATTGCCAAATGTTAAGGTATGGACGGTGGCTACTCATGATGAACGTCTGGAAAGTATCAGAGGTGATATACCATTCTAAAATAACCGTGTTTTCATCTACCAGCCCTTGAATTTGTTTAAAATTGAGATGTGATAATGGGTTAAGTTCATTGTACCGTTGACGCAATTGGGTGATACGGCTGTAATCTGGTTTGGTGGTAACCGCTAAGCGATGTTTTTCATCAGCAATCTTTTGCTGTAACTGTTGCAGTTCAACAAGTTCACGGTTAGCGAGGTGTTCGGCTAGAGGGTTTGTTTTGCTACGTTCAACGTATTCTATTGCTTCGATAGGCTTATCTAAGGCTAAGCAAACTTCCACCATGCTTTGGTAAAACGTGTTCCAGTCTGCCGCTAATTCTTGTTTGACTTGCTCTTCAGAAACTTTCTCATCATGTAAAAATTCTACCATTTCACCAGAAACGATTTCACCACGTAGAAATTCTATCGTCTCAATGGCTTTTGCAAAGCTATCGTGAGCCAACGGTAATTGGTTATTTTGTTGATAGGTAGTGCCTAAGTTAAATTGAGTATTAGCATAGTTTTGAGGGAATGCTTCGCGTGTATGTATATGCAACGCTTGTTGGTAACAATGAATAGCCTGTTCTAAGTTTTCTACTCTTTCTCCAAGTAGACGGTTTTGGTAGGCTGTACCAAGATTTTTTAGGGTTGTCGCCCGCTCGCTTGGAAAAGTGTCACGAGTATATACCTGCAACGTCTGTTGGTAGCAATCAATAGCCTGTTCTAAATTGTCTGCTCTTTTGCCAAGAAGGCGGTTTTGGTAGGCAGTTCCAAGATTATTTAATGTTGTTGCCCATGCCTTTGGAAAAATATCGCGAGTATGTACCTGCAACGCTTGTTGATAGCAGTGGATGGCTTGTTCTAAATTTGCTGATCTATCTCCAAGAATGCGCTCACTGTATGCATTGCCCAAATTATTTTGAGTTATTGCCCACGGTTGCGGAAACGCTTCGCGTGTGTATACCTGTAATGCTTGGTGATAGTAGTCAATAGCGTATTCTAAATTCTCTGCTTTTTGGCCCAAAGTACGTTCACTGTAAGCAATAGCTAAGTTATTGACAGTCATTGCCCAGTTTTCTGGAAAAGTTTGGCGTGTATAAATCTGCAATAGCTTTTCATAATTCGCAATAGCAGTTTCATATTGGCTTTGGCTGGCATAGAGTTTTGCCATGTTATGTAAAGTAGCGGCTTCTCCCTGAATATCCTTAATTTCTTGGCTAATGGTTAGTGCTTGTTGAAACAGGAACATTGCTTTTTCAAGTGCTCCCTTATAAACATAAGCTTGTGCCTTATGATGTAACGTATCCGCTTGTCCTTGGCTATCATTTATGCGTTGTCTGATTTCTAGTGCCTGTTGAAAAGAGGCTATTGCAGCGTCAAATTGTTCTAAGGTAACGTAAACAATGCCTAATTCATGTAGTAAGGCTGCTTTGGGTTGAATTAAGCTTTCATCAAGATTAACTAACTTAAGTGCTTTTTTTAAGTATTCTAGTGCTTCTAGGTTATTTCCGACGTTACGATAAGCCGTTCCTAGCTGACTTAAAATCGTGAGACGGAGACGGAATCGTAAAGAATTTTGCTGTTCATCAGAAGGCGTGTTTTCTGTTAAAAAACGATGTAAATTATCAATATTTTCGTGTTTTTCTCGTTGTTTTCCAAATAAGTGTTCAATGACAATATTTTTAGTCATGGGTGCGCTCTTAAAGGATGGAACGCTTTTGAAATCAAATACACCTGATTTCCACGCCCAAAAATCTGGGGCAAACTTAACAAAACGAGTAATTGCGTAGTCGGGTAAGCAAAAAATCAGGGGGTGGGGAATAGTACTAGAAAAAGCCTCTCGAACAAAGTTAATATCTTGCAGGATAGGAGGATAATCACCGGTTATTCCAATTGAATCCTCTAAACCCCGCAAAATGATAACTAACTTTTTGAGAGGAATCATTTGAAGCTTTAGCAGTTTTTCTTCAACTACATCACGTAGAAAACGAACTTTTTGATTAGTAAAATCAAAAACTTCAAATTGAATGTTTTGACAGTCAGGATGTTTTTTAAGTAGTTTAATTAGGGTATCTAAATTGGTGCGAGAATTGATTTCTATAAAACCAATACTGAAATTTTCGACAAAATCAATAAAAGTTAACAACCTAGAAAGTTGCAGTTGGTTTAAAGCAATAAAATGATCAATGTCTGATTTTGTTGTTTGAAGTTTGAACATTTGAGTGACTCCGCATAAACTCAGTCGTTGCGAATGATGCTAAAAGCTCGCCTTTAGTGGGCCGGTTCGTCGTAGGCGAGAACTCGCCTTTAGTGGGCCAGTTTGTTGTAGGTGATAGTTTGTCTTGAAGGGGCCATTCTCAACTACTGAAACTGGATGAGTGTGATCTTTATTTTGGAGTCCAAGATAAATCTTGGACTCCAAAATTCAAATTGAAGTCACAGTCGACTGGAGGGCTTTTTGAAACGCATCGATTTTTTTAACTAATGAGTTAACGTAATTCCAACGCTCCTTGCCGTTGTACTCTAGCACGGATGTACCAAACAACATTATTTGGCTTTCCTCATCTTTATTCATATTTTTGTCCAAACAAACTTGCGCGATGAGAGGATAGTGTTGATTAGGAATACTCCGTTCAAAGTTGAATTGTTCTTGTTTAATGGCATAATCAATATCTTCAGCAGTGAGTTTAGTATGACCACGACCATGGGCGGTGAGGCAAGCGGTTTGCATCATGGTCATTAACTGACGCACATGGCCACTGCTGGCTTTAGCCAACTCTAGTAATTGCTGGCGTGACTCAAATATAGCCTCCACTTCGACTCGGCGTTCAATCAAACTGGCAATCGCTTCAAGTCCTTTTTGGTCAGAATTTAAATGAACTTGTTGGCGATCAAGTTCATAAATATTCACACTGGGTACAATGTTTGGACTACCAAAGGTATTACTCAAATGTTTGGCTGAATAAAGCGCGGAAATGGGTACAGTGTAAATGATTGTGCAATTGAGTTCTTGTAACTGGGCAGCATAATCAAAAAAGAGATGATCGCCTACATGAGGTGGAACACGATCTAAGGTGTCAAGAATAATTAATAAGCCTTTATATTGAGGAAACTTCCGCCTTAGTTTGTCTGTTCCATCACCGAGTAGCAAGTTAATACCGGCTTTCAAACGCGATATACCTTGTTCTAAGGTTTGTCGAATCGTTATCCTTTGTGTGTTAGAACCTTTTATCTGGGAAAGCAACTTCGCCCATAATTTAGCAATAAAAGGAATTTGTGCGCTCCCTTCTATAGAAGCCGTGATACCGATAGACTTTTCTACCGTTTCTTCTGTTTCTTTAGTGGTTTCTTTGAACCAAGACTCAAAACTTTCCAGTAACTTCGCATCAAAATGAATGTCTAACCGGCGTAATTCCGATTCAACTTGTTTAATAATCACCAAATATAAATCGGTATAGCTCACATCATTAATGTCAATTTCCTCACTTGCATTAATGAAAATCACCAAATACTCTTTTTCCCATCGGGATTGAATGCGCTTCAGTTCTGTCGTTTTTCCACAGCCTCGATGTCCGGTAAAGAGAATAGTGGAATATTCCCCCGGTGTTAGAAAATCAAGCTTGCTACTGACTCCTTCAATAGCTTCAGTGGTTCGTACTTGGGACAAGTCAACATAGTATTTTTCAATCTCATCACCATCCGTCAGTGCGCGTTCTGCCGGACAAGCATGGAAAGCCTCTTTAAGCGTTGTAGCACGGTTGAAAGAGAGTAATGTCATAATGAATAAACTCCATTGTTATACTGGGCACCGTTATCCTTAATTTTTTTTTTATGTATTTTGAGTGAGATAGAACTTACGCATTGACAAACTAAAAATTTTTATTCACTATTAATATCAATGGGTTATGAATATTTTACCACCGGATAAATTGATGAAAATTGCCCAAAAACAGCTGAGCCTAAGTTTGTAAGTTATTGTATTTAAAATGACTCATAAATATTTTCATCTGTCAATGCGTAAGTCCTATGAGAAATCTTGAGTAATTTCAAGAATATTCTTCACCTCCTTAAGGAATGACAACAGCGCAATTTATGCGGGTGCGAAGTATACCTCCATAGTTTGTAAGAATAATATTTGCTGGTTATAACGGATTTTGGGGAGGTAATAATTTAAACGGGTTATACAGCCAGCGGCATTTTCCTCTGGTCGTTTCCAACGTACTTGTTCACATTTATATCACACGTTCAAACGGGCAGTGATCACGATTATTATAAAAAGGGCACATTTTATCTGTCATCAACAATGTTGTTTTGGGTATAAAAGTACCTACGTGATTGCGTTTAATATTTTCAACGAATTGAGTGCTTAAAAAACAGTGATGGTTTGAATCAATTTCATCAATTAAGTATTCTGCAAAGATTGTCTATTTTCCAATGGCACACAGCCCAATGGTAAGGAGATTCGAAAGGTTTGTGATTAGGCAGATACCAATCAACTTAAACTGATTTATATAGAGGCCTCCAAGGGCCTGTTTTTGAAATCAATGAGTTACATTGAATCTCACCAAGTGGGACTGAATTAGCACCACACGAAAAATGTTAGTTATCATAACACGCTGACGAAAAAATACCACGCTAATTTGACTTGGTAACTTTACTGTTAACATAAACTGATTTATATAGAGGCATTGAAGGATATCGAGGCATTGAAGGGCCAGTTTTTGAAATCAATGAGTTAGATTGAATCTCACCAAGTGGAACTGAATTGGCAGCACACGAAAAATGTTGAATATGATAGCGCACTGATAAAAAAATATAACACTAATTCTATTTGTTAGACTTACGCATTGACAAAATTAATTTATTAAGTATTCAGTTAGTTACGTGTCAAGGGCTTCGGCCTTTATCTGTTGCTGTAGAGAATTTTGCTGATTTCGCTCGTTATTCGCCACTCGCCTTTTTGCCCTATTGAAAAGAAAAAGGCCGCGTGTCGAGAAAATACGAGCGGTTTCAAGCGTCAATATGGCCCTCAATTGACGATGTTCCTCAGTCCAGTCCTTGTCGAAAGTTTTTGAGGAAAAAAATACGAGTGGTTTCAAGCGTTAATGTGGCCCTCAATTGACGAGATTTCTCACTCCAGTCTCTTGTCGAAAGTTTGTCTAGCCGAGATTTGTGGCACCGTGTCGATAAAAAAAGTACGAGTGGTTTCAAGTGTCAATATGGCCCTCAATTGACGATGTTCCCCAGTCCAGTCCCTCATCCTTATACCTCAGTTTTTAAATACTTGATTTTTATGGATTTTAAAGATTAGGCCCCACGTTGGGGATCCATTAGAAATATCCGTTTCGGAACGAGTATCCGTTGTACTTTTGGGAATGCACCCGGTATCCAAAAGACTTGTGTATAACGATGAGAGTCCAGTCCTTGTCGAAAGCTTATCTAGCCGATATTTGTGATACCGTTTTTTTTGAAAAAAAAATACGAGTGGTTTCAAGCGTCAATATGGCCCTCAATTGGCGCTCATCATTATACACAAGTCTTTTCGATATCGGGTGCATTCCTAATAGTACAACGGATACGCGTTCCGAAACGGATAAAAGAGCATTGATTTTTAATGAATCCCTTACGTGGGGCCTAGCGGTTAAAATCCATAAAAATCAATTAGTTAAAAACTTATGCCTACGGATGAGAGTCCAGTCCTTATCGAAAGCTTATCTAGTCGATATTTGTGGCACCGTTTTTTTTGAAAAAAAAAGTACGAGTGGTTTCAAGTGTTAACATGGCCCTCAATTGACGAGGGTTGCGCTCCAGTTCAGTCTTTGTCGAAAGTTTATCTAGCCGATATTTGTGGTACCGTTTTTTTGAAAAAAAATACGAGCGGTTTCAAGCGTTAACATGGCCCTCAATTGACGATGTTTCACAGTCGAGTCCTTGTCGAAAGCTTATCTGGCCGATATTTGTGGTACCGTGTCGATAAAAAAGTACGAGCGGTTTCAAGCGTCAATGTGGCCCTCAATTGACGATGTTCCCCAGTCGAGTCCTTGTCGAAAGCTTATCTGGCCGATATTTGTGGTACCGTTTTTTTGTTGATAAAAAAATACGAGTGGTTTCAAGCGTTAACATGGCCCTCAATTGACGAGGGTTTTTCCTCAGTCCAGTCTCTTGTCAAAAGTTTGTCTAGCCGATATTTGTGGTACCGTTTTTTGTTGATAAAAAAATACGAGTGGTTTCAAGCGTTAATATGGCCCTCAATTGACGAGGGTTGTTCCTCAGTTCAGTCTCTTGTCGAAAGTTTATCTCGCCGAGATTTGTGGTATCGTTTTTTTTGACAAAAAAATACGAGTGGTTTCAAGCGTTAACATGGCCCTCAATTGATGCTCATCGTTATAAGTACTGAAGCAAAAATAAACAGGTATTTTCATTGAATATCCCCCTTTAACTTCGGTGTTTTATGAATTCAAAATACCTGAAAACGGGTGCTTCAGTACTTACAAACTTAGGCGCTAAAGTACCTACTACAAACTTAGGCGCTAAACAAATACTACAAACTTAGGCGCTAAACAAATACTACAAACTTAGGCGCTAAACAAATACTACAAACTTAGGCGCTAAACAAATACTACAAACTTAGGCGCTAAACAAATACTACAAACTCAGGCGCTAAACAAATACTACAAACTTAGGTTTTTATAATGAATAAGTTAGATTTGCATTGGAGGAAAGCATGGTATTTACTGATTACATAAACATGGATCAAGTCATCAAAAAAATCCCGGTGAAGGTGTTGAATGAGAAGTGTCTGGCGGAAAACTTGGATTTATCACTGCCAGAATGGTTTATTGAGGAGCTGAATTTCTCCTTATCTATCAAAAGTTCTCAGGAAAACGAAAGGTTTTATGAGGAATTTTTGATTGTGCCGTTTTTGAAGGAAGTCTGGAAGAAGCATCCTCTGCTGAAAGTATGGTCTCATTGGCCGTTATATTACGATAAGGATTTGTCGGGCAAGCCGGATTATCTCATTTCAGGAATACTTAAAGAACAGATGTATGAAGTTATGAGCACTCCGCTCTTAGCAGTGGTGCAAGCCAAACAGCAAAACTTTATCGCCGGATGGGCACAATGTCTTGCGGCGATGATAGCTTGCCAAAAACTTAATGATGCGGACGAAACATTGGAAGAGAAGGATATTCCGATCTATGGTATTGTTTCGACCGGAGAAGTCTGGCAATTCGCCAGGCTTGAAAAGGATGTCCTGCGCAAGCATCCTGTCCCGGCTTCTATCGAAAATCCCGAACACTTAGCAGGAATCCTATAGATTTTCAGATTATTATTTTCAAAGTGGTATCTCAAACTTCCTCCCCAGGTTTCACCTGGGGCTATTCACATTCAACCCCTTCGGGGTTGCGGCATCTCAAACTTCCTCCCCAGGTTTCACCTGGGGCTATTCATATTCAACCCCTTTGGGGTTGGCGCTATTTAGTATTGGCTTTTTTGAAATTATTTTTCTGAACATCTATAGATTATATTTTTGCCGAATGCGAACAGCATACCCGCGTGTTCCACGAATAGAACGTAGATGATGCCGATTTTTTTTGTAAAATATCAGCGTGTATCAGCGTCATCTGCATTCGATTGCCTTACACTTGCTTGAAGGTCAACGTACATGATACCGTGATATCCTTATTCAACTTTCCATCGGTGCGACTTCAAAGAACGCTTTCAGCCGTTCAGCGATGACTTGAACATATGGTGATTCGTTCATGGTAATGTGATTGCCTGGCACGTCAATGACTTCTACGCTGTGCTACGCCAAACCAAGCGCGTTCTGGATTTTTCGCATTAATCACATCTTTCTCCGATGCCCGGAAGAAAATGATTCTTGTTGGATAAACTCGCGGTTGGTACTCCCACATCGCTTGGCTAGTGATTGGTATTATTCCCATTAACTGAGCTTTTGAATCAAAATCGGCATCGCGTAACCAATCAAGAATGGTGTCGTTTTTTGAAATTGTCGTTTGAATAAAATCATCTCTCACTCTTAACTGTGCGCCCCAGTCCAGTCTTTTGTCGAAAGCTTATCTAGCCGATGATATCTGTGGCACCGTTTTTTGTCGAGAAAATACGAGTGGTTTCAAGTGTCAATATGGCCCTCAATTGACGAGGTTCCCCAGTTCAGTCTTTGTCGAAAGCTTATCTGCCCGATATTTGTGGCCGCGTTTTTTGTCGATAAAATCTGACGTCCAAGATAAATCTTGGACTCCATCTCCAAAATTGACGAGGATTGTTTCCTAGTCCAGTCCTTGTCGAAAGCTTATCTGGCCGAGATTTGTGGCAGCGTGTCGAGAAAAAAAGTACGAGTGGTTTCAAGTGTCAATATGGCCCTCAATTGATGATATTTCTCAGTCTAGTTTCTTGTCGAAAGCTTATCTATAGATGTTCAGAAAAATAATTTCAAAAAAGCCAATAGTGAATAAATAGACGTCCAAGATAAATCTTGGACTCCGGAGAACGTCCAAGATAAATCTTGGACTCCCCTGGATAGAAATGTACTTTACCCAGCTTTGATGACAATCGTATCAGCAATCAAATCATGCAAGCAGCGTCGAGACTTTTGGAAAATCAGTAGAGCATCAACCAAAAAAATGATGTTACCAATAAAAGGAATATTGTTGAGTAATCCGATGATTAAGCCACGCAAAAAGATAATTCGTGGTAATCCCGCCCGACTACCATCAACACGCACAATCTTAATGGACAATAGGCGTTTGCCAATGGTTTGCCCATTGCGATACAACAGAATCATGTTGATCACAAAAAGCGATAAAAGCCACAATATCGCAAAAATGCCAACCACACCCACCACCGTCTCACTTATTTCCATTATTGCCGATTCTTCAATTCCCCCCGATGCCAACACGGGAATGAATGGAATGATATAGAGAAAAGTATCTGCTAAGTAAGCCAGCAGACGTGTGCCACGCCCCGCCAGTTCAAAATAATCTTCACGGGTTGGTTCTGTTAACGGAACGGCTGGCGGTTTGTAGGGTGAATCTTCATTTGCTGTCTCTGTTATCTGTACGGCTGGCGGTTTGTAAGGCGAAACGACTGCTTCAGGCTGCGGCTGAGATTTTTCTTGAACCTGAACCTGAACGGCTGGCGGTTTGTAAGGCGAAACTTCTGCTTCAGGCTGTGGCTGAGATTTTTCTTGAACATCATCAACGGCGCGAGTCAGAGAGATCGCCAGCGGCGACACTTGCGGTTGCAGTTTCAGTTCCAAATCATACGCTTTGCGCTTTTCAGTCTCTGACAACACACCAAAAGCCGATTTTAGCTCATTCATTCTCGTTTGGGCGGCTTCCTTAATTTCTGTAGGCGTGGCTTCTAGGCTAACGGCTAAGATTCCATAATAATTTGTCTGCGTCTCGGCCGCTTTTGAGTCTTGCAGCTTTGCTTGTCTCAGTTCTGCATCATAAGCTTTGCGCTTATCTGCGTTAGACAAAACCACGAAAATCGCTTTGATTTCATTTACCTTGGCTTGGGCTGCTTCTTTAATTTCCGTTGGGTTAGCTTCTTGGCTAATACCAAGTATTTCATAGTGAGCTTTCATCTAAGTTGGTTCCAAAAGGATGACTGCTGTGACAGATAAATCCACGTCCATGTCAGTTCATTGCCATTAACTTCCAAAAACACACCCCTTGCATCAATGCCATATCGTACCGCTTTTGGGTGAGGGCAACCATAAAGGATTGCCCCTACACGACATGACGGTTCGTAGGGGCAATCCCACGTGCAAAGCCCTTAACTACTAGTGCAGGAGAGCGGAAATTCCCGTACCACCAGCCAACAGCTTTCACCAGTTGTCTGAAAGCCAAAGTACCCTAAAGGGCACTACAAGAGGGTTAGTAGGCTTTAGCCTACTTTAGCTTTTAGACAACGGCTTTAGCCGTTGGCTGAGGTGGTATCGAAACTTCCGCCTTACTGTACTAGCACCTTTCCCGGGTTACAACCGCCACAAAGTCACATTTTCTGGCACATTGTCACGCGGCAAGACTCCTTTAACATCAATCACGATACCACGCCCTTGCTCTAACAAGCTTTGTAACCATGCCCAACCGGCTTGCAGAAACGGTTGATGCGGCACTGCCAACACGACACACTGGGCTTTTTGTAAACTTTGTTTTGAGTTAATCTCAATTGCAAGATCACGCATCACTTCTTGAATGTCAACTAATGGATCATGCACTTGCACATTGACACCGTGTTGTTGCAAATTAAGCACGATGTCTATCACGCGGGTATTGCGTAAATCGGGCACATTTTCTTTAAAAGTGAGGCCTAGTATCGTCACGGTACTTTCTGGCACCAGATAACCATTGCTTCTAAAATGTTTCAACACGCGCTGTGCGATGAATTCTCCCATGCCTTCATTAATATGCCGCGCTGCTGGAATGATTTGTGGACTATAGCCCAATTGTTCGGCCTTATGCGTTAAATAGTAAGGATCGACGCCGATACAATGTCCGCCCACTAAGCCCGGCGTGAAGGGTAAAAAATTCCATTTCGTGCCAGCCGCTGCCAACACTTCATGAGTATCTATGCCCATTCTATTGAAAATCATGGCTAATTCATTCATCAGAGCGATATTAATATCGCGCTGGGTGTTTTCAATGACTTTAGCCGCTTCCGCCACTTTAATGCTAGGGGCACGGTGTACACCCGCCGTTACCACTGATTCATATACGCTGGCAACAATTTCCAAGGTTTGCTCATCCAGCCCCGACACAACTTTGGTGATATTGGTGAAATGATGCGCCTTATCCCCCGGATTAATTCGCTCTGGAGAATAACCAATGGTAAAATCAACGCCACAGCGTAAGCCAGATTGTTTTTCCAAAACGGGCACACAAGCTTCTTCCGTTGCGCCGGGGTAAACAGTGGATTCATACATCACAATATCCCCTGCTTTTAATTGACTCCCGACGGTTTTTGATGTTTTCAAGATGGGCAATAAATTAGGTTGTTTATGTTCATCTACCGGCGTGGGTACAGCAATAATGTGAAAATCTGCCTCGCGCATATGGGCGGGATTATCAGTCAATTGAATATCTATGTCTTGCAACTCTTCAGTGGAAATTTCGTTGGTACGATCATAGCCCTCATTTAGTTCAGCGATACGCTGTGCGTCAATGTCAAAACCTATTACATTATCCAGTTTAGCAAATGCCACCGCGACGGGCAAGCCTACATATCCGAGGCCTATTACCGAGATTTTTCGATTATGTTTCATTTCAGTTATTAGTGAACAGTTATCAGTTATCAGTTTTTGGAGTAGACGGAACGTATACTAATGAAAAAATTAAAAATGAGTTCATTAATGATAAGTCTATAATTTTGTTATGAATTTAATTGCTAGGTCATTTTGTCATTTTCACGTATTTGAAGTATGTTCCGTATATTACTACTTAAAGAGTCAATTAATGATAAGGAGATAATTTTTATATGAATTTTATTGCCAGTTCCGTTTTCAATTTTCACAGTTTTTAAGTACGTTCCGTATATTAAATCAATAACTACAAGGATTATATGCTTATGAAAGGATTTGCTTATGAAAGCAAATCCGTGAAATTGACGAAGGGCCAACCTTTCATTAAATTTCAGTTAAAATTATATACTTATGTATTATATTGGCATTGTTCATTTTTCATTAGTATAAGTCTGCTTTCGAGACTCAACTTGGCCTATTTATTAGGTAGGTGGTAGTCCTCTTTAGGGGATAGTAGATCGATGGACTCCTGCCAAACTCAAGTTTGGAGGACTGCCAAACGAGTCCTGCCAAACGTTAGTTTGGACGACAGTGAATTATTCCTCAGCTTGTGTGCGCGGCCAAGCCGATAGCAAGGCTTTAACCAGCGTGGCTAAGGGAATCGCAAAAAAGACTCCCCAAAATCCCCAAAATCCGCCAAATACCAATACCGCTACAATAATGGCGACCGGATGTAAATTCACGGCTTCAGAAAATAACAAAGGAACTAAGACGTTACCATCAAGGGCTTGGATAACTAAATAGGCACCTACCGCCCAAAGAAAATCTGGCCCCACGCCCCATTGAAAATAAGCCACAATAATGACGGGAAATGTGACAACCACCGCGCCAACATAAGGAATAATCACTGATAGCCCAACGAGTACCGCTAAGAGCGGCGCATAATTCAAACCCAAATAGGCAAAGGCAAAATAGGTGAAAGTGCCGACTAGAAAAATCTCATACACTTTGCCGCGAATATAATTGCCTATTTGGGCATCCATTTCTAGCCAAATTTGCTGGGCAACTGAATGCTCTTTGGGTAAAAATCCCACCAACCATTTGAATATCTTCTCTTTGTCCTTGAGGAAAAAAAACACCAGCAACGGCACTAAAACCGAATACACCACTAAGGTAATCACAATGGGAATGGAAGCCAATGAATAGGACAAGATGGTTTGGCTTATATCCTTCACCTTTAAGCGTATCAAGTCAATAATGTCATCAATTTGTTTTTTGGAGATCAGTTTCGGATAGTTCTCAGATTGTGCTTCATCTACTTGTTCTTTGGGTTTCGGTTCTTCCTCAGGTAGTGCTTCATCTACTTGTTCTTTGGGTTTCGGTTCTTCATCAGGTAGTGCTTCATCTACTTGTTCTTTGGAGATCAGTTTCGGATACTTATCAGGTAGCGCTTGTAATAATTTCTGCCCTTCTTCAACGTAAGAAGGCAATCCTTTAACCAATCCATTTAACTGAGCCGTTAGTAACGGTAGTAGTATCACGACAATAAAACATAATAAAGCGACAAATGTCGAATAGACAAAAAAAAACGCGATGGAACGTGGAACGCGCCACCGCTGCAAGCCTTGAATTAAACCCTCTAATAGATAGGCAATCGCCACACTCATCAGCACCGGCGCCAGCATTTGGCTCATCGTCATCAAGACGGTGAAGCTTGCCAGCAACAATATAGCCAGTAACACCGCCTGCGGATCTGAAAAATAGCGGTGAAACCATTTTTTTATCACTTGAATCATGTTCTCCTCTCACGGGTAAATTCTTCGTAATGTCGCATAAACACTGCTTCTAGTTCATCAATTACCTCTACTCTATCGCGCCCCTGCAACAGATGTGTACTCATCAGGCGAGATGTTTCATCAAGCATCGCGGCTTTATTAAGCATCGGATAGCTCTGCGAAAGACGCTTGATAGCGGCAACCACAGATTCGTCGGGTGGGCGCGGCTTGAGTACCGGTTCCGTTGGCGGTGGAGGCTTTGAGGCAATACGGGATTGCAAAAACTCAGCAAATGCCAACAAAGTTTGTTGTTGCTCTGGCGGCAATTGCCTGAAAATACGCTGTAGACGTTGTGGTTCCAAGGTTGTCATAATATACTAATGAAAAATTAAAAATGACTCAATTAATGATAAGTAGATAATTTGGCTAGGAATTTGATTACCAGTTCCTGCATGTCATTTTCACGGATTTTTCGTTACGTTCCGTATAGAATTCCCTATAAAAGTTTTTATTGGTAATTGGTCATTGGTCGTTGTGGTAATTGGTGAGGCTTAACGGTTGAATTTTTTCATTTTTTTCATTTTTCATTCGCTCGCATTGGTATACTTAACGCGGGAATATCTCGCTTCGCTTGAGACGAAGTTTGTGAGCATATGTAGTATATAGTTAGCTGCGTTACAATAATAGTTCTTGACACACCGCCAGTCCCTCTTCGATGTGAGTAAAGTCCCTCTTGAGAGGGAATGAACGGGGTGTGTTACTGCACTCAAAGAGAGCGAAGCGAGTTTTACCGTTCTCCGATTTGGGCCGACAACATATCTCATCACACGGTTCGGTTCCTGCCCTGACATGGAGATGGGGAAATAGCTTGGTTCTCGCTCATAAAATCCCCGAAGGAGGGGATTTTACAAAGGTCGTACTCCAACCCATATCCCCACAGGTCTCATGTTCTCATCTCTGACAGGCGTTAGTTCCTTTGGTATCGCCGTACACCTTAAAATATTTCATTATTTTACTAAATAACAAATAAGTTATCAACTCTAATTTCAACGAACAACCTAAAAATTTGTCAATATTTGTCTGCCTAAAATGGTGAACTGTTTTTAACCCCCCCGGATTGAATCCAGAGGGGACTTGCCATGATTTTACTCACATTGATAGAGGGGTGTGTTGTGGGTATATAGTGATCCTAAATGATTCGTGAAGAAAATCTTTGATAAGCGTTTAAATTCGCGGGAGCAAATTTACAAATCATTTAGGATGTCTATATTATTTTTTTGGGATGCCATTACCAATTACCCATTACCCATTACCAATTACCCATTACCCATTAGCCATTACCACCCGGCGAAAACTTTTCTGAACATCTCTGCTTGGCATGGGAATAATTTTAAACGAAGTCACTCTTAAGCGATATCACTTTTTGATGGCACACCCCCCTCTCAAGAGGGGAATTAAGGCAAGTCCTCTTAGGGATGTGGAAAAAAATAATCTACCCATAAATGACAAGAGGATTTTCGTGTCATTCCTTAAGGATGTGAGGAATATTATACTGAAAGTACAACTTCTTTTAGGAATAAACGGATTTTTTAAGTTTAACTTTTGAGTTGAAAATCTGCTAGCTTGCTAATTCAATAGTTATCCCATTTTCACCTTTTTCAAGTACGTTCCGTATAACACATCTCAAAAAGAAGATTTTTCCTTAAGTCGAAATGACAAGAGGGTTAAGGGATGTGGAAAAAAATAATCGCCGCCCATTCTTTGTCAGTACCCTGAGACGTACTTTAGTTTTCAGCGCAGAGGAACCGCTTATGGCGGGGGCTATTTTTTTTCAAGTCCTCTTACGTCAGGGGATGCCGGCGGTGTGTTTTTAGTCCCGTTTTTAGCCGTGCAAAGTATATAAGACTGTGGTTTAATCGTTCGGGGAATTTCTACAGTAATTATGCAAGAATTTCAATAATTCTTCTATCGCCAACAAACGGAACTTTTGTTTTTGATAAACAAAAGAGAACGGACGCTCTAGCCGGGGATTGAGAGCGACTTCTTTGAGTAAGCCCAATTGTAAATCTCTCTGAATCGCGGCCCGCGACAAAATCGATACGCCCATGCCTGAAGCCACCGCGCCTTTAACCGACTCAGGACTACCCAATTCCATCACGATATTCAAATCGTCAAATGACAGTCCCGCCTGATTGAAATACTCGGTTATCACTTCACGGGTGCCGGAACCTTCCTCACGGGAAATATAGGGATAAGCCGCTAATTCTCGCACCGTCACCTTACTGCGCTTGGCTAACGGATGCTTTGGTGGCACGATGGCTACCAATTTATCTAGGCGACATAATTCCACCGCTAAACTTTTATTGCCCACCTGTGCTTCTACCACGCCGAGATCGATCACATTGTTTTCCACCATCGACACGATTTCATCAGTGTTAGAGACTCTCAGGCGAATATGCACATCGGGATACTTTTGTTTAAAATCCCCTAACAAAACCGGTAACATATACTCGGCAATCGTGGTACTCGCACCGATCATCAATACCCCGTTAATCTCGCCCGTCATTTCCTTGACAGTATTTTCCATCAGGGTGTATTGGTCAAAAATTTTCTGGGCATACTCATAGACTCGTTCACCCACCTCGGTTAGTGTAATGCGATTATGGGTGCGATCAAACAAGCGGGTATTAAAATACTCCTCCAATTGACGGACTTGAAAAGTCACAGCCGGTTGAGTCATGTGTAAGGCTTCAGCAGCCTTGGTAAAACTCAGTAAACGGGCAACCGTATGAAAAACTTGTAAACGTCGATCAGCCATAATTATCTTCCCTTTTGATAACGCCATAAAAAATTTATCATAACACATCCCTAAACAAACTAAATGTTCTATTAAATTTTTTGATAATCGCGTTTTTCAGATAAATATTTTGGAGTCGTTAAAAACCTCCGAGTGATGGCTCCACGTAAGAGGTTTGCTCCACGGATTTTTCAGCAACGACTATAGTGCTACTGGGGACAATCAGAAAGTGGTGGAGAGGTTTTGGATTGAGATTTGTTTCCTTATAAAGCATTATAAGTATTTGTAATATAAATAATTTTTGATTATCTCCTCCGGCCTCGGTACCCTTCAAAGGCAACCTAGAGTCAGTATTTGTAATATAAATTTTAAACACTGGTACCCGGCACCTTTCAAGGCAAACTGTCCGTAAGTTATTGATTTTGAATTGCACAACTCATTGATTTTTTAGTGATTTAAAATTGTAAAATTAATGAAAAAACAAATACTTACAGGACTATTATTAAGGGACAAGTCTACTATATAATTGTGACGTAAACGACGTAAACGAATTGTGTTCTCGGAACTAGTTTTTATAAAAAAACTTTTCAGGCAAAAGTTTTTCGCGAAGCGAAAAAATGATTCCGAGAGGGGGGATTTTCAGATGATACTTGGCACGGGAATAATTTGAAACTTCGTCGAAAGCGAAGCGAGATCACTTTTTACAGACACACCCCTAACCTCTGTACTTCTGGGAATTAAACGGCGGTTACTTTCCTAGTACTTTGTCAATGTTTTATTGACGGGTAACCGTTTTAATTTGGCACTGCCAAACTAAAGTTTGGAGTCCTGCCAAACTAAAAACGACGCAAAAGTTTTTTGAAGCAAAAACTTTTACGTCGTTTGGACTCTTGCCTTCCGTTTGGAAATAAGGGGTGTGTCTCACTTGTCCTTTTAGAAGTTTTTATATAAGGGCCATCAATCAAATCAAAAGAATCAATTCGCTAACCTGGCCCTCAAAAAAACCGCTTTGGAAAGACACCTTAGTATTTTTCATTTTTCATTTTGCTTTTGCACCCGTCCACAGCGAGCGCGTATGAAAAACTTCTGTGCCAAAACGTTGTCCTCGCACCTGCAAGTGACGCTTAAGCACAAAATCAAATAACAGTGGATTATGCTGGCGCACTTTTGCCAAAACTAATGCTTGTTCAGCAGTAATATACTGTTTTTTCGTCAGTAATTTTAAAGAAACGAGCGGCACTATCCCGGGCAACGGGTAGTCGGAGCCGTGGAGTAAACGCGCATGCCAATCGCTACGGGTAATCACCGTATCAAGATCAGCCCCAACACGGTTAATCTGCGCGAGAGCGGAAATGTCACCAAATAATAATCTTTCATAACGTGACTCATCCATGAGGCGAGCAAACAAGTCAAAATTGTTGACACGAGGCCCATTTGGGCCTTTATCCGTATCACGGTTGCGGCCCAATGAGGCACAATGGGCAATAACCACTTTTACGCCATGATCCAATGCCCGTCGCAAAGCCAACGGGTTGCCGTAAGCTTGGGTATCCGTCCCGGTGATAGCCGATTCATCGCCACAATGACACAATAACGGAATATCCCAAGAAGCCAGCGCCTCGTAAAAACGGTCACACAACGGTGAGGCCGGATCCATGCCCATCGCCGGTGGCAACCATTTTACGCCCCGCGCCCCGTCAATAAAGGCTTTTTCTAAGGCTTCAACACAATCTTTTCGATAGGGATGAATCGAGGCGAGCCATTCAAAGGTGTCCGGGAATTGTTTGTGAATCCGCGCAGCGTAACGGTTGGGCGTATAAAAAGCCGTTTTGTCAGGCAACCGCTTGCCTTGCTCGTTATAACTATAATCAAATGCCAATAGTACAAAACGTGAGCCGCGCCCCCAGCGCAAACTTTTTAAACGGGCGACGAATCCCTCATCCAATGACGTATCCTTGTATGAACACGAGGCATTAAGGTAAAAACGAAACTGGGCGTAATGCTTGAGATGTAGCACACTGCGATGGCGCGGATTAACCCAAATACCACTATCGGTGTCCCCTAAGCCGAGCAAATGGACATGCCCATCCCACACTTGTGTTGTGTCGATTCCTTCAAAGGCGGATAATATAATTTCGTGGTTTGCTAATTCATTAGGCAACTGACTGTCTAAACAGGGATTAAAAAACTCACCATTATCCGGCCAATATCTGGAAGTTCTGAGCGCGTTGAAACCGTAGTAGGCACCAACACCTCCTAGTCCCAATGTTCCCAATAAACCAAGAAAATAACGACGTTGCATATAAATATTCTCGTTTTTGTGTATACGGAACTTAACGAAAAATCCGTGAAAATGACATGCCGAAACGGGTAATAAAATTCCTAGCAAAATTAGAGATTTATCATTAATTGAGTCATTTTAAATTTTTAATTTTTCATTAGTATATCCTGAGCCTCTTGCAAAACTTATTGAGGACTGGGTAATGGGTTATGGGTTATGGGTGAGAGTATATCAGTAGTGCGAATATAGAGCTAAAATTTAACAAAGGCTTATGAAATCACTCTATTCAACGAGAGTTCCAGGTAGGTACACTGGCTTTATTAATCTCGCCCCGTTGGGGCTAAAAACCAGGGGCGGTGCCCCTGGGGGCAACGCCCGCGAGATATTCGCTTATGCATTCATCCAAGGTTGATTGATATTTGACAAGCATGTCATTTATGGTTTATGTTGAAATAAATATTATTAATAAATTAGGAAATGAAAACATGAACTCAAATGGACCGCCTCAACGCTGTAAAAAACGGTTTCTCTTTGGAACTATGATGGTTATTGGTTGCATTCTATTTGTCGGTGCCTTTGATGTCGCCTTAGAAGCTACCAATACTACCGAGTTTTGTACCTCTTGTCACACAATGGTAACAAACCTCGAAGAATTAAAGGAAACTGCTCACTATAACAACGCCTCTGGCGTGACGGTGGGTTGTCCTGATTGCCATGTTCCGCGTGACTTAGGCCCCCAACTCTGGGCTAAACTGGCAGCATCCATAGATGTCTACCACGAAATCGTAGGGACGATTGATACTCCCGAAAAATATAAGGCCAATCGCTGGCGCATGGCTAACCGAGTGTGGCAGAAAATGAAAGCCACCAATTCACGAGAATGCCGTGAATGTCATTCTTTTAAACACATGGACTTAAGCGAGCAAGATCGCTTTGCTCGTAAAAAGCATGAAAGGGCCGTCGATAGAGGACAGACTTGTATTGACTGTCACAAAGGCGTTGCCCATAAAAAGCCAAAAGAGCCGTCATTTCGTCCAAAGCATTAGACTTGTCCGTAAATAAATAAGAAAGCTAGGGGCGGTGCCCCCTGGCTTTAATAATACTTACCGAAGGGGCTAATAGACTTGTGCGTCAAGAAATTTTTAGCGAATGAAATAACAAAACCCTTATTTTCGGAAAACTCTATTAGCTTTGGACGTTCCCTTTTCACCTTAACGCCGTCATGGAGTCCAAAGCTTGCTGCTTTGGATTTATCCTTTTTAAAAAAATTTATACGGAACGTACTTAAAATCGGTGAAAATGACAACATGAACTTATCATAAACTTATAATTTATTTAATCATTTTTCATTTTTCATTCGTATAACACCGAGGGCACCTATGAAAAGCAAGCCATTAATTCTATTAATCACGTTATGTATTTCCTTTTTGGCCCTTGCGGCCGAGGCCACCCAAGAGGACTTAAACCGACAATTAAGAGAGGTCGCGCTAATTGGTGACACTGACCAAATCAAAGTGCTACTGGAAAAGGGCGCGGATGTTGACGCGGCCAATCAATTTGGCAAAACCGCCTTAATGCTGGCAGTGGAAGAAGGCAACACTGCCAGTGTAGAGATTTTGTTATCCAACGGAGCCAACGTCAACGCTCGCACGGTGGCCGGTTGTACCCCCTTAACCTTTGCGGCGGAGTTTGGTCATGCCGATCTCGTTACGAGGCTCTTAGAATTGAAGGCCAACGTGTATGACAGAACGCGATCCGGTTGGGACTCGCTAATGATTTCGGCAAGGCAGGGCTATGTCTTGATTGTTAAGCAATTGTTGAAATTTAACGCTGATCCGAATGCATCAGATAAATACGGCAATACTGCCTTAATGGGGGCCGTAGAACGAGATCAAGTCGGTGTCATTAAGGCCCTGTTAGATTTCGGTGTTTCTCCCAATCAACCCAATAAAAAAGGAGTAACACCCCTAATGCGAGTGGCCGATAAGGGCTTTATTGATGTTGTCCGATTACTGCTAGAACGGGGTGGGGATGTGAATGTCAAAGATAAATACGGTGCGACGGCCTTGGTATGGGCGGCCGGAAGCGGCAATGGTATTGTCGTCAGCATATTATTGGCGCATAATGCACAAATCAATGCAGTAGATGCCGACGGTGTCACCGCCCTTATGGAAGCGGCCGCGGGTGGTTATACAGACATCGTTTCACTGTTACTAGAAAAAGGGGCAAAAGTCAACATGGTAAACAGTGATGGCCTTTCCGCGTTGCAGATGGCACAAAAAAATCGTCATTGCAAAGACATCGTGAGGCTACTGCGAAGGGCAGCCAATTAGTAATTTATTATTGGTATACACACAGAGATCACAGAGCGGACACAGAGGAACACAGAGAATTTTTTTTATTCAAAGAGTTATGAGTTATTTTTGTTTCTCAACAAGTCCAATTTGTTCCCTTCTTGAGTATAATTGGTCATTAGTAATGTGACGCGATGTTCAACTTTATATTTAATAGGCCAATTAAGGGTTGAATTTATTGAGGTAAACTCAAATATTTATAAAATACTCGTTGAAGAGAGTGATTTTTGAGGCATACGAGATATTCGCATTTTAGCGGGTTTTAGGTATTTTACGAATCTTCACTAAAGAAGGAGTCCATTATGAGTTATAAAACCACAAAATATGTTCTACTACTCGCCAGTGGGCTAATGCTTGGAACGAGTGCTTGGGCTGACGACTGGAGTTTATCTCTGTTAGTTGGCAACTGTATCAGTTGTCACGGCCCTAATGGTTCCAGTCTGGGGCCTGCTACGCCTACCATTGCTGGCATGCACGAGGAAACTTTCGTTGATGCCATGGAGGAATACCAGAATGGTGAGCGCCCCTCGACTATCATGGGACGCATCGCCAAAGGTTACAGCGAAGAAGACTTTCAGCGGATGGCGGACTATTTCACCAAACAACCGTTTGTGCGTCATCCACAAACGGTAGACGAAGCGAAAGCCAAAAAAGGTCGGGAACTCCACGAGAAATACTGTGAAAAATGCCACAAAGATGATGGTTATACCGATGACGAAGGCTCTAGCATCCTCGCCGGACAATGGATGCCCTATCTGCAATTTAGCCTAGCCGATTTTCATTCTGGGGTTCGTGACATGTCGAAAAAGATGAAAAAACGTATGCGGAAAATGGTTAGGGCTAAGGGAGAAAAAAGCCTCGATGACATCGTTCACTTTTATGGTAGCCAAACCCGATCCGGTGTCAAAGACAGTACAGATGACGACGATGATTAGGTGTCCAAACTTTAGTTTGGCAGGAGTCCAAACTTTAGTTTGGCAGGTGTCCAAACTTTAGTTTGGCAGGCGTCCAAACTTTTTTTTAAGGGGAAAATATAAAATGTCCAATCTAACCCGTAGACATTTCATCAAAATCGCGGCAGGCGCTGCCGCTGCGTACAGTCTGGTTGGTTGTAATGATGAATCTGAAAAAGTCGAGCCAGGTAAAGAGCCGAACGAAGTGACCGGGAAAACGCCAAGCGTGACTGGGCCTAAAAAGAAAGTCGTGGTGGTTGGAGGAGGCCCAGGTGGGGCAACGGCCGCCAAATATATTCGCAAGGCAGATCCGTCTATTGAAGTCACTTTAATTGAGCCGAATGAATACTATCACACTTGCTTTATGAGCAACGAAGTTTTGGCCGGTGAACGCACGATGGAGTCCATTAAATTCGGCTATGACGGATTAACCAAGTATGGCATCAAAGTTGTGCGAGGCCTCGCAACTGGCATCGATCCGGTCGCTAAAAAAGTCACCACCGAAGGTGGCCATACCTTCAGTTACGATAAGTTGGTTGTTTCACCCGGCATTGATTTTAAATGGGAAGCCATTGAAGGCTACGACAAAAGCGCCGCTGACAAAATACCCCATGCTTGGCAAGCTGGCCCACAAACGGTTTTGCTTCGCAAACAATTAGAGGCCATGAAAGACGGTGGCACCGTTATCATTGCCCCACCGCCTAATCCCTTTCGTTGTCCTCCCGGCCCTTATGAACGTGCCAGCTTGATTGCCCACTACCTGAAACAACACAAGCCTAAATCTAAGATATTGATTTTAGATGCCAAGGAGAAATTCTCCAAACAAGGGCTGTTCGTGCAAGGCTGGAAAGACCTCTACGGCTATGGCACAGACAACAGCATGATTGAATGGTTCCCCCCTTCAAAGGAAGGCAACATTGTGCGAGTTGATGCCAAAGAAATGGGCGTGTACGCCGGCGAATTTGAAGACGAACACAAAGCAGACGTTATCAACGTCATTCCACCGCAAAAAGCTGGCAAGATTGCCTTCGATAGCGGCCTAGTAGATAAAACAGGCTGGTGTCCGGTCGATAAAAAGTCTTTTGAATCGACACTGCAAGAACACATTCATGTGATTGGCGATGCTTGCACTGCCACAAAAATGCCAAAATCTGGCTATGCCGCCAACTCTCAAGCCAAAATCTGCGCTATTGCAGTAGTCGCCTCCTTGCAAGGCAAAGAAATGGGAACGCCTTCCTACCTCAACACTTGCTACAGCATTATCGGTGACGATTATGGCGTTTCTGTCGCTGCTGTCTATCGCTTACAAGGTGACGTGATTACCCCGGTGAAAGGCGCCGGTGGACTCACGCCGATGGATGCCTCGGCCGAAGACAGAAAACGTGAAGTCCTTTACGCCTATAGCTGGTTTAAAAATATTACCCACGATATCTTCGGCTAACATTTCCCTCTCCGCGGGAGTCCAAACTTTAGTTTGTGCGATACGTGATACGCGGGCTTTTGTTATTTACCTATTTTTTGCAGGTTTTTGGACTATCGATTTTGAGGGCCATAAAAGATTTTGGAGGTTTTCAAATTAAGTTATGGCCCTCTGTCGCGCTTCATTATTGATACTTTTTGTAGGTGTTTTGTTGCTTAACTTAATGGCATTGACCCCTACCCTCTCCCTCAAGGGAGAGGGAGCCACCCTTCAAAGCGCTTTCCCTTCGCCAAAATATTTGCACATCAGGTATTTTAATTAAAACTAATTCAAACATGACTCACTTAGAAACCTTAACCCTGTCATTCTCTCCCAACCGACAAGCCAGTGGAATACGTGTGTCGCAAGACACACCCGCTTCTCAAATCGCTACCACGCTGAGTCAAGCAAAAGCCGTGAAAAAAAGAGGGTGGCAACGTCTTATACCCTCTTTTTTAAATAAATCACCACAAGCTCAGAACGACTCTGAGGAACTCACCTCTCCCCGTGCGGTAATCATACTCAACGGTGGCACCGCCAAACTTGAGCCTGACTTGGAACAAAAAATAGCCACGATTCTACAAGATGGACTAGCGCAAGTAGCGGCCGAGGAAAAAATTACTCTGATAACGGGCGGAACAGAGGCCGGTATTTTTGCATGGTTAGGACAAGGCTTAGGCAAAATGGGACGGCGTGCGCCTTGTATTGGCGTTTGTGTCGATACGCAAGTTGCATGGCAACCACCCTTACAGAATCTTAGTCAAGAAGACAAACGCAGTCCGTTAGAACCTCACCACTCACATTTTGTCCTCGTTGCCGGCACCCGCTGGGGCAATGAATCAGACACCATGTACCAGCTTGCCAAACACTTGTCACAAAACTGTCCCACTCTCAATATATTTGCCGGTGGCGGCCAAATCTGCCAAAAAGAAATGCAAAAGGCCATTGCTCAAGGCCGAAAAATGATTCTTCTGGAAGGCAGTGGACGGACAACGGACGGCGTTTTGGCCGCCCTTCGCGGAGAGAAAGTTGAAGACGAGCGTTTACAAACCATTGCTCAACAAGGAGACATTGTGCCTTTTGACATGGCAAAAGGGGCCGCAGCCTTGAGAACTTTAATTCGGCAATTGCTCTTTAAATAAGCGCCCGGTTTTTTGGACAACACCAATTTAAATACGCGCCAACCCCGAAGGGGTTGAATGTGAATAACGCACCAACCCTGAAGGGGTTGAATATGAATAGCCCCAGGTGGAACCTCAATGCCATATCGTACCGCTTTTGGGTGAGGGCAACCATAAAGGATTGCCCCTACATTACATAACGGTTTGTAGGGGCAATCCCACGTGCAAAGCCCTTAACTTAATGGCATTGAGGTGGAACCTGGGGAAAGCAATATCAAAAAGGCCTCAACCCCGTAGGGGTTGAATGTGAAGAGCAACTGGTGAAACTTTCGTTCCTGGGGAAAAAACGAACACACCAAAACAACCCCGAAGGGGGAATAGCCCCAGGTTACACTAAAGGAAAAAACGAACACACCAAAACAACCCCTTCGGGGTAAAGATTTGCATTCCCCCATTTTTTCAAACTAATCTTTACCCACAAGTCGGTATGTTATTGAAAATAAGTCAGTGAGTGGTTAATGAATGACTCACTTTTTAGTTAAGTGATTGTTTTAATAGAATAATTAATGATTAATGATTAATGATTAATGATTAATTTTGGACACTTGTGGGTAAAGGTAAGATTTTTTCAACGGGGGTTTAGGGGAGATTTAGCGATTTCGTCTCCCATCAATTGACTTATCAACTCAAGTGGATTATCTTGCACCAACTCGCCAGCATGAAAGAACGCAACCAATTTAAGAGGGCCGTCATTTAATGCTTTTGAAACGATATTGTCTGGACTTACCGTAAAACGGCCCAATGTCTTTTTCGTCGGCCACTCAATGCCCGTATAAACGGTATAAACGAGCTCAGAACAAACCAGTTTATCAGTGGTTTCTACATCAAAGTTAAAATCATACTCCTTGCCCATTTGACGTAACGTCAAAATAATGCGCTCTGCAATCGCCTTTCCATCAAGCTTAGGGTTACGCAAAATCACGATATCATCAATATTCAGAAAATGTGACATGGAATTCATCACAATGCCAGGGCGAAGCGCCTCGACAACGCTATGCGCTTTTTGAATTTGCTCGTGGTATTTCTCCACCACCGGATGATTCCAAATACCCAAACGCTTCAATTCAACTTCCGTGCCAATCCAAATCGCAGCATGTCCAAAATAGCCGGGGATAAATTTATCCGTTAAACGAAAAGGCGTTTTTTCTGCCAGAATGTCACCCGCCTTAATTCGATGGGCAATAATATCTAACACATCGGGGCGATTGTAGAGTTTTCCGGTACGGGTTTCTACCAATCCAATCGTATCGCCAAACAACTGGCTAAACAAGTTCATCCCATCGTTACCGAGGTGATAAAGGATGTCGCTGGTAACGGCCCCAAAAAAATCTAACTTTCGGCCAATGATATAGAGTGGCGAGTAGCTTTTCGTCATATTGTAAGAAGCGCTTTGCTCTATCAGCAATTTCAGATAGCCAAAATGGGAATCTTCCTGGAAAGAACTTGACACCTTCGCCACTTCGGCCTCATAGAACTTAATGGCTGTTCTGACACGCTCTCGATTACTAAAGGAATTATAAGAATCCGTGACTTTAGCGAGTTCATTATGCCCGATATCGTACCCAGAATCGCGTTCATTGAGAAAACGACGCAACTTATCGTCTTCCTCAAAGACTGAAATCGCCAACAGATAGTTATCATAAAGCTGCAAGGCAGCCGACAGTGACAGCATAATGCCTTTCAGGCGGTTCTCTGGCGAAATCGGTTCAATACCGAGTGCTTCAAAAGTCTCCGCCGACGTATTCAGCCAACATTCGTGTGATTCTGCGGCACCATAGAGTTTCTTGCGCAGTTTCAGGTAAGTCAGCAATCCCCGATTCAGCGTGTCCAAATCATATCCAGATAACGGTTTATCCCGACGGATGTTATCCTTCAATCGTTTGGCCAGTTTGATCATCTCGGCGCGAGCCGTCAAAGATTCCTCAACCAACGATTGATAATCGGCAATCTCCTTGTAAAACGCCCGCGTCATGGTTTTGGCGGTTGTGCCGTAAGTTTTGAGGGCGTGTTGCCAACAAGGATCATTTCTGATTGTCTGTTTGTTGTCAACGACTGGTTGTGCTGGACACCCTAGTAATATAAAGGGAATCATGAAGATGACAAAATAAGTTCGACAGTTTGTGCCCATTAAAAAAACTCCTAGAGGGTTTTGGTTTCCGTACAAAGCTTTAGCTTTGTACCTGGTTTTTCCGTACAAAGCTTTAGCTTTGTGCAAAAATAACATAACTCTTGGTTGTAAATCAAGTAGAGTCCAAAGCTGAAGCTTTGGACTCCATTCTCAGGAGTCCAAACGATGCCGTCGCTTTTAGTTTGGCAGTCGTCCAAACTTTAGTTTACCGGAGTCCAAACTTTAGTTTGGCAGTCGTCCAATCGTTGGCAAAAGTTTTTCCGCAACGGAAAAACTGGAGCAAAGATTTTAGTTTGGCAGGACTCCAATCTACGCAAAAGTTTATGCTCCAAAAAAACTTTTGCGTAGATGGCCAGTTTTAACTTGGCATTGCCAAACTACTGTGGTATTGCCAAAGTAAAAACGACGTTTGGACTCCTACCAAATATATACCCTTTTGTTTACCAAATATTTTTCGCCTGACACGAGACACCACCACGACGACGACAACCATTGGGACTAACACTAAACCCCATTTAAAACAAGAAATTTGTTCACAAAGCGGCGCGAAATTTTCAAAAAAATAACCAATGGCCGCTAAGCCCCCAATAATCGTGGCCCATTTAAGTCTCGTTGCCATGATTGAGTCCTTATGAAAATAAAGCGTTTTACGGTGAAAATAGCAGCAACGTCTTGAAAAAAAAGCAAATCTAAACACACCCCTAAATCCCCTGACGTAAGGGGACTTGAAAATTTCTTGGCGAAGGGGGTAGAAAAATTATTTCAGATGATATTATGACAGAAATATTTGTGGATACGCTGGCGCTTGAAGAACCCTACCGGACTGATGACATTAAAAAATCCGATGTCTTAAAGACATCGGATTTTTAGCATTAACTAGGGTTTGTGTTTAATAAGTCAATTGTGTGATAATAAAAAAGTTCCCTTAAAGGGAAAGTCTTTTGAAATCAATTTGGAGGTTTTGATATGGCAACAGCCGACGTTAAAAACGAGCAAGGTGAAACACCAAACGCCACCGACAATCCAGCACCCAGCACTCCGGAACAGCCCACTGATGAAAAGGTTGTGAGACTCAAGCAAGCTCAGAAGACCGTCAGAAACTATGCGATGGGTTCAATGGCAGTAGGTTTAATACCTGTGCCACTGGTGGATATCGCCGCTCTGACGGGTGTCCAGCTCAAAATGCTACATAAGCTCGCCGGCGTGTATGAAATCGAGTTTTCCAAAGAACTGGTGAAGTCGCTGATAGGCGCCTTGTTGGGTGGGGTAATACCTGTGACAGTCGCTTCGCCCCTTGCCAGTCTGATAAAAATCGTACCGGGGGTTGGACAAGCGTCAGGCACGATCAGTATGGTTGTGATGGGCGGTGCTGGCACATACGCGGTAGGATCGGTGTTTGTCGAACACTTTGAATCCGGTGGCACATTCCTGACTTTTGATCCTGAAAAAGCGAAAGGAAAGTTTAAAACACTCTTTGAAGAGGGAAAAAAAGTCGTGACTCGAAAGAAAAAAGACGAGAGCGCAAATCCCAGCACTAATCCCAGCACGAATCCAGCCTAACTGATTGATTTTTCGTTCAATATTTATCAGGAGTCATCGATAAATCTTGGACGTATTCGATAAATCTTGGACGAATTTTTTCTGAAATACTATTAAAGTGCGTCACGATTTTTTTTAAATCCGATGTCTCAAAGACATCGGATTTTTTTTAAATTCTAGCCGTTTGCAGTATAGTTTGGACGATACCGATGTCCACTTTTAAAAAATCCGATGTCTCAAAGACATCGGATTTTTAGCGGATTTTAAAATCAACAGAATCAATTCGCCAACCTGGCCCTCAAACCGCTTTGGAAAGACGGCTTAGTATTTTTCATTTTTCATTTATTTTATGGTAAGCCATTAACAAAAGCTTACCAAATCAAGCAAGAAAACGGGATCCTCAAAATAAACCTTACCTTTAAAGCGGCAAGGCAACTCTTTCGTTGAAAGAATAAGTGGGACACACCCCTAAATTCAATTGTGTGATAATAGTTCCCTTAAAGGGAAAGTCTTTTAAATTCAATTTGGAGGTTTTAATATGGCAACAGCCGACGTTAAAAACGAGCAAGGTGAAACACCAAACGCCGCCGACAATCCAGCACCCAGCACTCCGGAACAGCCCACTGATGAAAAGGTTGTGAGATTCAACCAAGCGATGAGTACCGTCAGAAACTATGCGATGGGTTCAATGGCAGTAGGTTTAATACCTTTGCCACTGGTGGATATCGCCGCTCTGACGAGTGTCCAGCTCAAAATGCTACATAAGCTCGCCGGATTGTATGAAATAGAGTTTTCCAAAGAACTGGTGAAGTCGCTGGTAGGTGCCTTGTTGGGTGGGGTGATACCCGTGACAGCCGCAACGTCCCTTGCCAGTATGATAAAAATCGTACCAGTGGTTGGACAAGCCTCAGGCGCGATCAGTATGGTTGCGATGGGCAGTGCTGGCACATACGCGGTAGGATCGGTGTTTATCGAACACTTTGAATCCGGTGGCACATTCCTCACTTTTGAACCTGAAAAAGTGAAGGAAAAGTTTAAAACACTCTTTGAAGAGGGAAAACAAGCCGTGACTCGAAAGAAAAAAGACGAGAGCGCAAATCCCGGCACTAATCCCAGCACGAGTCCAGCCTAACTGATTGATTTTTCGTTTCGTTCAAGATTTATCAGGAGTCATCGATAACTCTTGGACGTATTCGATAAATCTTGGACGAATCTTTTTTGAAATACGATTAACGTGAATTCGACTTTAATTTTAAATAAGTTATAGAAATAAAATATTAATCAATTAGTTGAGTACAATTACTTGATTAAAAATACATTTGTTTATATTAAAGCCTTAACATTAATAGGTTAAAACCGAATATTTGTGGGCCATCAACTGGAAGAAGTAAGTACAGCTTATGGGTTTTGTTTTTAACTGATTGAGAATTAAGTCATTATAACTAAATAATTGATATAACGACTAATTTGATAACTCATTGATATTTAAAGCCGAACTCACGTTATTAAAGTGCGTCACAATCAGGGTATTGTTCAAGCTAAAGCCTGAGATATACTGAGCATCGCTATAAACGGAGCTGTCTATTTAACTGACAAAAGCGCAAATTATGACGGTGTCAAATATAGCTCAACTCGACGAGTTACAACCCTTTATCGTTTAATCGATATGACTTTCGTAAATTGATAAGATTTATGATAGGGCCTATAACTAAGACATTCAATAAAAACAATGAGTTACAGTGCAGATCACTGTCCTGTAATAAGGGATTGAATTAGCAAGCTAGCAGATTTTCAACTTAAACTAAAATATACTCAGCAAAGGAACAAATTTAACTTTTTGATAAACCTTCATTACTCAATAACTATTTGAATTAAAACGCCGTTTTTTCTCTGTGTTCCTCTGTGTAAACTCTGTGCCCTCTGTGTGTATATTAAACTTAAAATGTTGCCGGCCCCAAAATACCCGACGCAAGCCGCTAAATTGTCCAAAGCGCGTCTCAAAAAAATCCGTTTATTCCCAAAATCCGTTGTACTTTCATTAGATAGAATAGTTTATCGCGGTGTACCATATATATAATTAACTTTACAATGAAAGGACTACTAATGCAAAAGAATGGAAAAAACACCAGCGAACCACAACAAACTCAAGCAGCGCAGACAAGTGAAGCTCGTCTCAGTGCCATTCTAAATAATATGGTTGATGGTGTTATCACGATTGACCAAAATGGCATTATCGAATCCGTCAACCCGAGGGTGGAAACTATTTTTGGCTACTCGTCAGAAGAATTGGTTGGCAAAAATGTCAACGTCCTGATGCCTGAGCCTTATCATAGTGAACATGATAGCTATCTCCAAAATTACCTAAAAACCGGTAACGCTAAAATTATTGGCATTGGCCGACAAGTCATGGGGCGGCGTAAGGATGGAACCGAATTTCCTATTGATTTAGCCGTTTCTGAGGTAAAACTTGGCAATCAGCGAATGTTCACCGGCTTGGTGCGTGACATTTCCGAGCGGGTAGCGGTAGAAAGGCAACTCCAAAATACGCTCGCCTTGCAACAAGCGATTTTGGACAGCGCCAATTACGCTATTATCTCTACCTCCCCTGACGGAATTATCCAAACTTTCAATGCCGCTGCTGAGCGTATGTTGGGCTATACCGAAGAGGAAGTCGTCGGCAAAGTCACGCCCAGTATTTTCCATGTTCCTGAAGAAGTTGCTCAACGTACCACTTTTCTCAGCGAAGAATTGGGTGAGTCCGTTGAAAAAGGTTTTGAAACGCTTGTAGCCAAGGCGCGTCGCGGATGGGTTGATGAAAATGAATGGACTTATATCAGCAAAGATGGGCGACGTTTTCCAGTGTTGTTATCAGTCACCTCATTGCGTAATGAACCGGGCGAAATAACGGGGTATCTAGGTATCGGTACGGACATTACTGAGCGCAAAAAGATTGATAAAATAAAAAGTGAGTTTATCTCCACCGTCAGTCATGAATTACGTACTCCTTTGACTTCTATACGAGGTTCCCTTGGACTGATTATCGGTGGTGCGATGGGTGAAATTCCTGCCAAAGCGAAGCAGTTGCTAGACATTGCCAATAAAAATAATGAACGTTTGGTACATCTTATCAATGAGATTCTTGATATTGAAAAGATCGAAGCTGATAAGATGGTGCTTGATATCAAGCCATTAAATATGACCAATCTGATTGAACACGCCATTGAAAAAACTAAGGGTTTTGCAGAACAATTTCAAGTCAATTTAGTCTTTCACAACGAAGCGCCGCGAGTCATGGTAGAGGCCGATCATGATCGCTTTATTCAAGTATTGACTAATCTGATCTCCAATGCTTGTAAATTTTCTCCCCAAGGTGAGCGTGTAGAGATCACTTCGGAATACATTGATGGGTGGGTTCGAGTATCAGTTGCCGATCATGGCGAAGGTATTCCTGATGAATTCCATGAACGCATTTTTCAGAAATTTGCCCAAGCCGACTCTTCCGACACTCGCCAAAAGGGTGGCACTGGGCTTGGACTCAGTATCACCAAAGCCATCGTGGAAAAGCAGGGAGGCCTGATTGGATTTAACACTGAGCCGGGCGTGGGCACCATTTTTTATTTAAAATTGCCGGCGTGGCAGGAGTAACTATACTGTCCACTGTTATAATTTGCGCTTTTGCCTTTTGTAAAAATCCATTCTTTGCTGCAAGTTTTTGCAAGCAAAAACGGTTAAATGTTAGTCACCTTTAGGTGACTTGAGCTTTCAGACTTGGCTGTTAAAATTAAAAAGCGCAATTTATGACGATGCTAAGTATATACTAATGAAAAATGAAAACTGAAAAATGATTAAATCAATGAGAAGTCTATAATTTTGATAATTGATAAGTAAGAATTTTCTTAAAAGTTTGCCTGTTGTCATTTTCACCGATTTTTCGTTAAGTTCCGTATAAAAAACCAAGGTGTCTAAAACCTTTTGGTTTGAGGGCCAGGTTGGCGAATTAATTCTGTTGATTTGATTGAAGGCCCTATCGATAAAAACTTCTAAAAGCACAAATGGGACACAGCCGTGTTTTTGGGGGCCAGGTTGGAGAATTTTTAGTTATACGGAACGTAGTACTTGAAAAATGTGAAAATGAAATAAAGAATTGAATTAGCCTAGCAGCAGATAGGAAACTCAACGATTAAACTTAAAAAATCCGTTTATTCCCTTTCATCCGTTGTACTTTCAGTCTAATTACAAAAAAGGATAAACACGATGTCATTACCCACGCTGAACAACATTTTATACGTTGAAGACGAAGAAGATATTCGCACTATTGTCCAATTTGCCTTGGAAAATCTAGGCGGTTATACCCTCAAAGTGTGCCGTTCTGGGCAAGAGGCAATTGAAGCAGCCTCTCAATTGACACCCGATCTGATGCTGTTTGATGTGATGATGCCAAAAATGGACGGCCCTACTACACTCAAAATATTACGTGAAAAATACTCAGCCTTTGAGAATATCCCCGTAATATTTATGACGGCCAAAGTTCAGCCCCAAGAGGTGGAAGAATACAAACGTCTGGGGGCAATAGATGTCATTACCAAGCCTTTTGATCCAATGACGCTTGCAGATACCCTCAAAAAAATATGGGAAAATCATTATGGGTGATCAGTCAGAAAGCGTAGCCGCTCAAATGGCCGCTTTACGCGAAAAGTATGCGAAAAAACTCCGTGGGCGCGTCGAAGAAATACAGTCTCACTGGGAAACACTTCAAGCGGATTGGCAACCAAACTTAGTTGAAGAGTTGCACCGTGAAGCCCATACTATCGCTGGAACAGGCCTCACGTTTGGATTTAAGCAGTTGGGCGAAACAGCGAGACAACTGGAACACGCGATCCAGCCACTCAGTCAATCTGAACAACCGCCCAACGAAGCACAATCACAACAAATTGTCACGCTTATCAGCGAACTCCAACAAGCTGTAGAACAGTCTGATGAATAAAAATACAGGCATCCAAACTTCAGTTTGGCAAGGGCCATCTGAGTTTGTAGTAGGCGATTCATCGCCTAGCGCGTAGCCACCCTCCGCTACGCGAACCGAAGCTCAACGTAGTTAAACCCACCGCAGCAAAAAATTGTGGGCCATATCGCATAATGGCTCAAGGAATTTCAACTCATGGCCCTATTGAAACCTCTTTTAATTATCAACACACTAGGCTAAGGATGCGAATGAAGGGTTGAATTGAATCATAAAAAAATCAATGACTTATAAAAACGTCTTTCAGATAAGTGATTCTATAAGTCTTTGTTCATTCTTCATTTTTAATTTTTCATTTTTCATTCTTAATTCGTATTAAGGGTAAGGGTGATCTACCCAAGAATTGTCTTAGCGCGTTTAACAATTGTCTCAGGATCGCAGGGCTTAAAAATGATATCTGTTGCCCCCAACTCCAGCGCCGTGGTTTTGGTCTCTTCCTTAGATCGGCCCGTCAATGCCAACACAGGCATGTCCAGTTTGGCTTCCTGCCGTAGCCAACGTAAAAAACCCATTCCATCTAATACCGGCATCATCATATCAAGGATAATCATATCAGGCGTGATGGTTTTCAACTGTTTTTTGCCATCTTCTCCATCCGTCGCCTCGAATACTTCATAATCGGCCATTTTCAGATAAAGTCCAACAAGCATTCGCAAATCATTGTCATCATCAACCAGCAATATCTTTTTAGTGGTTTGAGCGCTCATTTTAGATAAAACTCCTTAAACATTTCGGTTTTTTGGGTGGATTACGTTTCGCTAAGGGCTTTCCAAAAATATATCCACAACACACCCCAAGCATTTCCTCAATGCCATTAAGTTAAACCTAAAAACGTTCTTTTGTAGGGGGCCGGCAACGTGTTGCCCACCATCGTCGTATTTTGGGGCCGGCAAGAAAAACCTGGGGTGTTGAAAAGGAGGTTCCAACGGGTTCTAAAACTTAATCCCATTTTATTCCGCTTAGTAAAATTATTAAAAAAAATAATTTAAATATCATTTAAATCATTAATCATTAATCATTAATCATTAATCATTAATTATTTTCACCACCCCAAGAAAAACCCCCTACATGTATGGATTTATTCTTAACTTAATGCTACAAACAGCGACTACTACAAGCGTTAACATGTTCAACAACTTCTTCTGGTTCAATCGGTTTAAAAACAACCTCGGAGACACCCAACTCCAGTACTTCCCTTTTGGCATCAGGGCCAACTATAGCCGTTAATACCAGTACCGGCACCTCCAATTGAGCTTCTCGTCGTAGCCAACGTAAAAAAACTATCCCATCTAAGACGGGCATCATTAAATCGAGGATAATCAGATCAGCCCTCAACGTTTTCAACTGTTCTTTGGCCTCTTTTCCATTGGTGGCATGGAAGACATCGTAACCGGCCGACTTGAGGCTTAAACCAACGAGCGCCTGCAAATCATTATCATCCTCTACCACCAATATTTGTTTTCTAGTGGTTTTGGTATTCATCTGAGATAAAACTCCTTAACATAAGGCTTTCGAGCGATAATTTTGCTGTTGCGGAAAAATCAATGGACAAACCTCCAAGGTTTTACCACCTATCAGTTTTAAAATCCTCAAGGATCAGCAAATAAATAACTTCCGCCAACAGCTAAAGCAATTGTCTAAGAGCTACTGTACCCTAAAGGGCACTGAACACAGTGACGGGGGAAGTTAATTTTTCTTCGATCCCAACACGGAAGAACACTCATTAATCATTAATCATTAATCATTAATCATTAATCATTAATCATTAATCATTAATCTCACCTCCCCAGCCTCGCTCCTTATTAAATAAAACCCCTTAACCGCAATTCAAAAGACATACCCGTACCAACTTGGCTTTCACCCTTCAGCGTACCTTCCCAAATCTTAACAACATCGATAGCGCGACGGATGCCCTTGAATTTATCAGAAACCTCAATTTCTTGAGAAAACAAGTATTGTTGAAGACGCTCATTGGGAATACCAAATCCGCTATTCTTCAATGTATAAGTCATCCAATTATCGCGTTCTTCCATATCGATGCTAATTTCGGTATTTTCGATAGCATCATCAATCAGCAGGGCAAGCATACTGGCGATAACTGAAGCCAGTTCATTCGGAGCGGCAAATACAAGGCTTACCAAAGCCGGTAAATCACTCTGCAATTTCACTTGTCGTTCTACCGCAGCTTCTGCTAAGCTTTCCATTGCCTCAAACACCGGTTGTTTCGCATCAACCGGATAAGTTTCGACAGTCGTCGTCTTTGTGACATCCATCTGAACATTCAGTTGTTCTTCCACTTCATTTAGAATCTTCAAATGGTTATCGACTTTACCTTGCAAAACGCCTGCCACCATCCGTTTTTGGGCCTCGTTGGCTTGCTCACTGGTGAGTAATTTGCTCGCCGTCAAAATCGACTGCATGTCGTTGCGAAATTGGAAAATCAGTCGCTCCGCCACTTGTTCCTTGAGCGTACTTTGCAATTTCATTTTGGTGACATCCACTAATTGGCATAAAATGCCTTGCTTTCTTTTTAATTCGCGGCCCTCAACCGTGTCGTGATAATAGAACAGTTGCATATTGAGAATAAAAACCCGCTCAATCGGTTTAGTCAACGTCACCTGTTGCACAATATTTCCCTGTTCAAACAAAATATGACGGACATATTGCCGAGCGGTTTCCATCTCCATCTGGCTGATTTCTACCAAAAAACCCAAGGCGCTCATCTTGTGAGGTGTCAGTCCGAAAGTTTGTGACATATCCTTCATACTCTGATTGATTTGGAGCGCCGTGCCAAACACATCATAGAGAATGGTTGGCGTTTCTAAGTCATCCATGATATTTTCTAACACCGATAACCGTTGTTCCAAAGCCGTAATAGATTTGTCAAGTGCCCGGTAAGGCAAATCGCCACTTTCAAACTTAAAATAACGCATTAAGCGGCTTTTATCCGCTTGAGTGCGTAATAACCACTGTTGCCGATGATAAACTGATTCACCAAGCGGGTTAGCAAAATCCGTGAGACGCTCTTCAAAGAAATTATGCCGTTTTGTTGGCTCAACAGCCAATACCCAAAATCCTTGCACTTCACCCCCAAAGAACAAAGGTACTAAGTATTGTTCTTCGGCTAAGTCAGTAGATTTAAGCAACGCTTGGTTCAAATGGATAGCTTTTCGGACAGCCGTGCTGTAAGGTTTTCTGTTATAGTGGCGTTGCTGTTTATCAATATCCGCCAAGGAACAATGTAAAGCCTTGATTTCTTTAGCGTGATTTGAACCGTGCTTCCATTGAAGAATAATCAGTCGATTTAACGCCAAAGTATCATGGAGCATGACAACGACTTGTGACCAATATTCGTCGGTGGCAAAAAACTCTGAATTAATCCTATCTTCAAGCTTAAACGAGCTATCCACCAACATTTCGCGCAGGGCCGTGTCGGCCTTAACAACTTTATGTTTAAAATCAAACCAATACAGTAGCCCTTGGGCAATGATCATTTCCACAAGGGGGAGCCAGAGGTGGGCATAGTGATATACCCCCCAAGCTGAGACGGTATAAGCACATACCATAAAAAAAGTGACTCGCAAGGAGCGATTAATACTCACCCATTGGTAGATGAAAAAGCTCATAACCAAAAGGACTAACAACAACACAAACTCCACCTTAATATTTAAGGTGGTAATGCGTCCATCAGTCAATAAGGTATCCAAAGCCAGCGCATGGTATTCTGATATTGAAATCATCACATCATGCATCATTGCCAGTGGCGTATGCAAGCCGGGCACTTCATTGGGGCGAGCGAAGCCGATGAGGACGCTGCGTTGTTCAACCAATTCACTCACCAAGCCGCCAGCGAGAATCCGTTCTAACTTGAGCTTAGGCAATTCGTCAAGCACTCCGCCAAAATGAACGCGGAACTTCGCAAAGCTTTCCGGCGTTCCTAGTAAATAGGACAAAGCGCCGCTGCGCTCGGCTTTAAACTCAGGCGTTCCTAGAAAATGCTGTGCGGCAAGCACTTCAAGGGCGGGATAAGTTTGCCCGTCTATCTGGAAGCCCGTGTATTGTTGACGGTGAATGCCATGTGTATGCGGCGGAATATCTACCACGCCAACGTTAATCTCGCAAGCTGACGCATTTTTCGGCAGCGAATTGAGTTTTGTTGTGCCGTCTACCGGATCGCGCTGCAAGGTTCTGGCAAAAAACACATTGCCATACTGCTTGGCGCGGCAATAAAATGTGCGAGATACGCGCTCAGGCATAAAGGTAAAAACCACTTGCTTGGCATTTTTCAGTTCTAAGATGTCCAGCAATTTCAACCAAGTTTTGTCGCCCTTCTCGCCGGTTTCGGGTGGCGCTTCAACGAGTAGCACTTTCGTCTGAGCTTGAGGATTAAGCGTCAAACGCTCAAAAATGTCATAAGCCCATTCATCTAACAATGCAATGACTTCAAAAAAACTCAAAACGGTGACACCGACGGCAATCACTAAAGCATAAAAAACGCCGGTTAATTTTTCTTGCCATTCACTCTTCCACATAAGCTTACCTTGTCTAAAATGGATAATTGGTATACTAATGAAAAATGAAAAATGAATAGATTACATAAGCAAGTCTATAATTCCTCATTGATAACTAGTCCGCTTGTAGTAGTCGTTTGTAGTAGTCGTTTGTAGTAGTTTGTAGTAGTCGCTTTAGCGACTTAAGTTTGGACTCCAGCGGATTAACAAAATTTTTTCGACTATTAAACCCTTACAATTAATACGTTAATAACCCGAAAATTGTGGGCCATAAAGTGAAATGAGCCAGTAAAGCTTGTTTTTTTAACTGATTGATAAGGATCGAAGAAAAATGAATTTCCCCAAAATAGGTACAGTGCCCTTTAGGGTACTTTAGCTTTGGCGGAAGTTATTTTTTAGCCGATCCTAATCAAGTCATTATCAATAACTAGTTGATAGAATTAATAATTCTATAACTCACTGATATTTAAAGTCGAACTCACATTATAAAGTAAGCGGGAAAATAGAAATGCGTCTCTATTCAATTGTCAGTCATAAGAAATCCATTTTGGTTCAGTATAGTAGTTAGCGGCGTAAGTAAGTTCGTATTTGAAAAGAGACGCCTGAATCACGTAGTTCCCGAATCGTTTGAACCGTGACACATAAATTTTTCAGTGTATCTTGAAATTGATCATACGGAATATCAATTTCCATCTCTTCCGCTTTTGCCAAGTAAATAATAAATTTAACTTTTTTAACGTATTTTCTAATATTCTCCTCTTTTGCAATCTGGTTAATTTTGGCAATAATCGCCTTATGTTTGAGAACCTTAACCTTTTGCTTTTTGAATCGTGCAGATTCTCTTTTGAGATAATTGGCTTCAAGCCATTCCCGTTTCATCTTATCAAAAAGCCTATAGATTTGATCGATATTATAAACGGGAGATTGATACCAATACCCATCTTCAATGATCAAATCATTTTTATCATTAAATCATTAAAGATTAACGCAAATTATTGATCATAAAAATATTTTGAGGATGATATTTAAAGCAACAAATCTCCTCATGGATTTCTTTCTTATATTTGTAATAATCAGACGGAGCCAACATTTCAAAACATTCATCGTGCTTAATTCATTTTTTACATTTGAAATAAACACTTTCTTTTCTGAGCCATATTTAACAATAGGCACTTCACCTTTAAAATGTTCCCCAAATATTTTTTCGATGGGACTGTCTTGTAGTGGTAACTCCATTTTGACTGTTCCTCAGAAATTCTAGTTCATGTTCATCCAGAAACTTAAAATTGGTATTATACTTGGATTTGTGCAAACAATAAATACAAGGATTATATATACTTAAGGGGCAAGTCTAATAAAGGATTTGCTTATGAAAGGATTTCATTGCTATAGAACTTCAATGTAGAATTTGATACTTGGATCGGAGTAACACTGATAACTGATAACTGATAACTGATAACTGATAACTGATAATGGATACTCTCTTAGTTATTGACGATACGCCTGATAATCTCATATTCTTGCTTAATTTTTTAAGCGAGCATGGTTTTAAAGTGCTAATGGCTCACAACGGTGAAGATGGTATTGAAACGGCTGAGTTTGCTCGGCCCGATTTGATATTGTTGGATGTGAGGATGCCCGGCATGGATGGGTTTGAAGTGTGTAAAATACTCAAATCCAAACCAAAAATGAAAGACACTCCTATCATTTTTATGACAGTGATAACCTATACCCTTGATAAAGTCAAAGGGTTTGAATTGGGCGCAGCCGATTACATTACTAAACCCATTCAGAATGAAGAAGTATTAGCTCGCGTCACTGCCCATCTGAATGTCCACAAACTACAGCGGCAACTGACACAACAAAACCAGCAGTTGCAACAAGAAATCCACCGCCGTCAACAACTTAACGAAACACTTCAACAAGAATTGGAGTTACGCCAACAAGCGGAATTGGAGCGTGAAAAAGCCTTAGAAGCCTTGCAAGCTGAGAAAACGTCATTAGCCAAACGTGTTGAAGAACGCACGGCAGAATTGCGGGTGGCAAATAGCGAATTGACTCGCGCCCTGCGCCTCAAAGACGAATTTCTCGCCAACATTAGCCACGAATTACGCACACCGCTGACGGCCATTTTGGGCCTCTCGGAAACACTTCAAGAATCTGTTTACGGCCCCCTTAACGACAAGCAACGCAACTCCCTGCGTACACTAGAAAACAGTGGTCATCACTTACTGGCTTTGATTAATGATTTGCTTGACTTTTCCAAAATAGAAGCCGGCAAATTAACCTTAGAAATCGGCACAGTTTCTGTGAATGAAGTTTGCCAAGCGAGCCTACAGACAACAATTGACGCCGCCCGCAAAAAACAAATTCGGGTTTCCACTACCTTAGACTACGCCGTAGAAACGATTCAAGCTGATAAACCTCGCTTGAAAGAAATTCTCGTTAACTTGTTAAGCAATGCCATCAAGTTTACACCAAAAGGCGGTTCTATTAAACTAGAAGTTAGCGGTGATACTGAAAACGGTCAGGTTAACTTTAGCGTTCAGGATACCGGCATAGGCATTGCACAAGAGGATATCAAATATCTGTTTGACCCCTTTGTACAACTAGATGGTGATCTTAACCGAGCGCAGGAAGGTACGGGATTAGGTTTGTCGTTGGTGCATCGTTTGACTGAAATGCATGGAGGTCGTGTTTCAGTCCAAAGTGAAATCGGTAAGGGTAGTCGTTTTACTGTCTCGTTGCCACGGCGTTTGTAGTAATCGTTTGTAGTAATCGTTTGTAGTAGTCAGTTTGTAGTAGTCACTTTAGCGACTAAAGTTTGTAGTAGTCGAAACCGAAACAAAAATGACAAAAAGCGTTTAAAAAAAGGTGAAAAGAAAAAATAATGCAAAAAATGGATGACTCCCCTCTTGAGAGGGGCAGGGATGTGTAAAAATCATCTCTGTACCGGACAAAAGTCCGTAAACTGATACTCAATGATCAAGTCTTTTCGTGCGCCCAAACGCCCAAGGATTGTATATAAAAACGGATTTATGATTTCTTCGCTAATGAAAGAGAATGAAGAAATTCGATAAAATTTTAGCTTTCCTGCATGAAATCAACTCGGAATAAGAAAGCTATTCCCAAAGCTTAATTGAACAACGTGATTTGATGCTCGTTTCTAAAATCCCTTATTATATACAATCCTTGTGCATTGTCAGACTAAAAACGTGATCATCGAGTGATAAGATTTATGACAGGGGCTATAACTAAGACATTAACTAAAAACAATGAGTTACAGTGCAGTTCAAATTTTTTTCCTGTACTTATAAAAATCATAACCGTTTGCAGTATAATATTAAACTGAAAAAACACGTTTTCATTTAGTAACAATTATTTTAACAAATAGATATGAACAAAACAACTTTACCTAAAGACACAGTGTTGATTATTGATGATACGCCTGACAATGTGAATCCCTTGTTAGAGTTTTTAAGGACGGTCGGGTTTAAAGTGCTCATTGCGGAGGACGGTTTATCGGGTATCGAAACGGCTGAATTTGCACAGCCTAATTTAATACTACTTGATGTGATGATGCCAGACATGGATGGATTTGAAGTCTGTCAGCACTTGAAGTCACAAGAACAGACGCAAGACATTCCCATCATTTTTATGACAGCCCTATACGAAACAGTTAATAAAGTTAAAGGTTTTGAGCTAGGCGCTGTCGATTACCTTACCAAACCGTTTCAGCTCCAAGAACTGTTAGCGCGTATCAATGCCCACTTAACATTACGCAAACTACAACAACAACTCGCCAATCAAAATCAACAGTTGCAACAAGAAATAGCCGAGCGTAAACAAACAGAAGCCGCTTTAAAAGCGGCCCATGAAAGATTTACGACGGTGTTAAATAGTTTGGAGGCCCTTGTTTATGTGGCTGATATGCAAACTTACGAAATCCTTTTTATCAATAAATATACACAGAAATTATTCGATAAGAATGACTTCTTAGGAAAAATATGCTGGCAAACTCTTCAGCCCGGACAAACTCAGCCGTGTCGTTTTTGTACCAATGACAAATTAGTAACTGCCGATGGTCAACCCACGGGCGTGTACACTTGGGAATTTAACAACCCCCAAACAAACCGCTGGTATTACATTCAGGATCGCGCTATTCGCTGGACTGATGGCCGCATAGTGCGACTAGAAGTGGCTACCGACATTACTCAACGCAAACAAGTCGAGGAAGCCTTACGCGCCAGTGAAGAACGCTTTGAGCTTGCTATGCGCGGTGCCAATGATGGCTTATGGGATTGGAATTTGGAAACCAATGACGTTTATTTTTCGCCGCGCTGGAAACAGATATTGGGCTATGCTGAACATGAATTGAGTCCTCATGTTGATGAATTCTTTAAGCTATTACACCCAGACGATCAGGCCCCAACGACGGATAAAATCACCGCCTACTTTGACAAAAAAATACCCGCTTACGAAGTCACTTTCCGCCTGCAACACAAAGACGGGCACTACGTTTGGATTCTGTCGCGTGGCATTGCCGTCTGGAATGAACAAGCTAAACCCCTTCGCATGGTAGGTACTCATGTCGATTTGACGGCCCAAAAACAGGCTGAGGAGGCCTTGAGTCAAGCCAAGGAAGCCGCAGAAGTCGCTAACCGTGCCAAAAGTGCCTTTCTAGCGAATATGAGCCACGAACTACGCACACCGCTCAATGGCATTTTAGGCTATGCCCAAATTCTCAAGCTGCACAACTTAAACGCACAGCAACAAGAAGGTATCGCGGTTATCCAACGCAGTGGCGAGTATTTGTTAACCTTGATTAACGATGTTTTAGATTTGTCTAAAATTGAAGCAAACCGTATAGAACTCGTTCCAACGGCTTTTTATTTTGAGAATTTTCTAGGAGAAATGAATGAATTATTTCATATGCGTGCCCAACAAAAGGGTATCCCCTTTCATTATCAACCACTGACGCAACTCCCTACCATCGTTCACGCCGATGAAACCCGGTTGCGACAAGTACTCATCAACTTGTTAGGCAATGCCGTTAAATTTACTGAACAAGGCTGCGTGACTTTCAAAGTCAGTTCAATCCAAAATCCAAAAGGCCAAACTTGGAAAATTCGTTTTCAAGTGGAAGATAGCGGTATTGGAATTAGCCAAGATGAACTTTCCAAAATATTTTTACCTTTCCAACAGGCAGGTGAGCAGAATTACCAAGCGCAAGGCACCGGACTCGGTTTGGCTATTAGCAAAAAACTGGTTGAAATGATGGGGGGAGAATTACAGGTCAACAGTACATTAGGACAAGGCTCAACATTTTGGATGGAACTAGACTTACAAGAAATCTCAAATACCACACCAGAGCAAACCGATAAACCTGAAATTATCGGTTTTGACGGACCGCCTCGCACCCTTTTGGTGGTTGACGATAAATGGGAAAACCGTTCAGTCTTGGTTAATATGTTAGCCCCTTTAGGTTTTAAAATGATGGAAGCTTGCGATGGACAAGAGAGTGTCGACAAAGCACTACAAACTCAGCCAGATGCGATTTTAATGGACTTAATGATGCCCGTGAAGGATGGCTTTGAAGCGACTCGTCAAATCAGAACAATGCCTGAACTCAAAGAAGTGGTGATCATTGCCATTTCCGCCAGTGCCTTTGATTTTCACCAACAGCAAAGTCAGGAAGCAGGTTGCGATGATTTTATCGCTAAACCTTTTAAAAGGGACGTGCTGTTAGAAAAATTACAAAAGCATTTAAATCTGAAATGGATTTATGATAAAACGCAATCCACGCCTTCACAACGTCAAAAATCTGAAAAATCTCTTTTCTCATCTTTATGGGAAGGAGGAAATTTTCAACCACCGGCCATAAAAGGCCCCTCTCCAGAACAAGCCGCTATCTTGTTTGAATTCTCCCTGAAGGGCGACATTGAAAGCATTATGGACTATGTGGAAAAACTTGAACAGACCGAACTGCAAACTTTTTCCGTTGAAATTAAAAAATTAGCGGAAGAATTTCAAATCAACAAAATCAGCGAAATAGCGAAATACTATAGAGAAGCGGCATCACTCGCCGAGGTATCTACCGCAATGCCGACGGCAGAACAAGCCGCTATTCTGTTTGACTTGGCAATGAAAGGCGACGTTTATGGACTACGTGACTATCTCGAACAACTAGAACAAAACGATGACAAATTAGCACAATTTGCCAAACAAATACGTCCATTAGCCAAACAATTCCAATACGACAAAATCTGCGAAATCGTTCAACCCTATATGGACAATAAATTATCACCCTCACCCAAACAATTGGAGTCCAAACTTTAGTTTGGCAGTCGTCCGGAGTCCAAACTTTAGTTTGGCAAGAATCCAATCTACGCCAAAATTTTTGCGTCAAAAAACTTTTGCGTAGACATTGTTTTTATTTAATGTCTCAGTAAGATACCTAAAATAAAACTTATCAGTTGACGAACTTTTGTCCGGTGCAGAGATAACCAAGGATAAATCCTTGCTTATATTCAATCCTTGTAGTTATTGATATTTGGGTGCTGGTTTGAGGGCCATAAAACCGCTTAGAAGTTTTAAAATTAAAGTATGGCCTTACAAACTACAAGGATTGGGTATAACCAGGGATAAATCCTTGCGAGATTTGATCGCTGGTTTGAGGGCCATAAACCCGTTTGGAAGTAAATAGGTTAGATGGAGTCCAAACCTTTATATTTGGATTTTTTGAAAATTCAATAGGAACTGACATGACAGAAACAACCTCACCTATAGCAACTCTCTTGATTATTGATGATACGCCGGAGAATATTGCCGTGTTGCTTGAATTTTTTAGCAACAAAGGTTTTAAAGTATTGGCTTCCCAAAACGGCCAACGTGGTATACGCACCGCTAAATATGCAAAACCAGATTTGATATTGTTGGATGTTATGATGCCAGACATGAATGGTTTTGAAGTTTGCCAGAAACTCAAATCCAACGAAGAAACACAGGATATTCCCATTATTTTTATGACAGCGTTGTCTGATACAAACAGTAAAGTCAAAGGCTTGGAATTGGGCGCTGCCGATTACATCACTAAGCCTATTCAATATAAAGAGATATTGGCGCGAGTTAATACCCACCTAAAAATTCGCCAACAGCAACAACAAATTCAGTTGCAAAATGAACAATTGCAAGAGCGTACTTTCCAATTGCAAGAGCGCACGAATGAACTTGAACAGCGCAACCTCGAACTAGATGCGTTTGCCCACACGGTAGCCCACGACTTAAAAAACCCGTTGGGCGGGATTATCGGTTTGATTGAGGTACTGATTGAAACCATGCCTACCGAGCCCCCGCTACCTACCAAGTGGATAGAAAGATTCCAGTTGATACAACAAAACGGCCAACAAGCGATTAATATTATTGATGCCCTGCTCTTATTGGCAGGCGTATCGAGAACGGGACAACTGGAAATGTTCTCATTAGATATGTCCCGTATTGTTACCAAGGTAGTAGAGCAACGCCTCGTCTATATGCTCAAAGAATACCAAGCCCAAATTGTTCAACCAGAAACTTGGCCGACGGTGCAAGGTTATAGCCCTTGGGTTGAAGAAATATGGATTAATTATATTAGTAATGGCCTCAAATACGGTGGACAACCACCTCAATTAGAACTGGGCGCTGATAATCTACCTTCTGACATGAGACGTTTTTGGGTACGAGACAATGGAAAAGGGCTCACGGCCGAAGAACAAGCACAATTATTTACACCGTTTACTCGTTTGCATCAAAAAGGCATAGAAGGACATGGTTTAGGTTTATCAATTGTACAACAAATTGCCGAAAAATTGGGAGGGCAAGTCGGTGTAGAAAGCACCCAGAATCAAGGCAGCTTATTTTACTTCACCTTACCAGCCGCCAGTGATGACTCTTTTTGAATCGTTTGTAGTAGTTGCTTTAGCAACTTCCAACGTTTGTAGTAGTTGCTTTAGCAACTTCCAACGTTTGTAGTAGTTGCTTTAGCAACTTCCAACGTTTGTAGTAGTTGCTTTAGCAACTTCCAACGTTTGTAGTAGTTGCTTTAGCAACTTCCTTCTGCGCGGAAAAATATAATCCATCAATGGAATATCCTTTATAAAATATTCTATAATGTCCTAACTTTCACAAAATTAGAGGTACATTCCCAATGTCCGACTCTCCCGAAATTGGATATGCGCTCGTTAATAAAGAGTTAATGATTATAAAGAGCAATAGTGCGTTATCTCAGTGGATAACAGACGCACCAACTGAATTAACTGGGCAAATGCTCACCGATGTTTTTCCGATGCTCATTGGCTATGAAGAGAGATTGCAGGAAATAATTGAAAACCCCCTTAAGCAACTCATCATTCCTCAAATTCATCATCAGATGGCTGATGAACAAGAACGCTACTTTGAATTGCAAATTGAATTATGCGGCTATGTCGATGCCTCATTGCTGCTTACCACAATAGATGTCACTGAGTCAACGGCTTTTGAGCAAACATTGCGCCAAGAAAGGAACGAACTGCGTCTACAACTCATTAAACGTGAACGGGCTGAGGCAGCGTTACAACAAACCCTATTGGCACTGCGAGAAGCGAAAGAAGACGCAGAATCGGCCAATCGCGCCAAAAGCGAATTTCTGGCTAACATGAGCCATGAAATACGCACCCCCCTGAATGCCGTCATCGGTTTTAGTGAGCTATTGTCCTCATTGATTACTGAGAAAAAACACAAGAGTTATCTGGACTCCATTCAAACGGCCGGCAAAAGCCTACTAACTTTGATTAATGATATACTTGATCTGTCCAAAATTGAGGCTGGGCGACTGGAAATTCAGTATGAAATGATTAATCCTTCGACTATTTTCAATGAGTTAAAACAAATTTTCGCCGTCAAGATAGCCGAGAAAAACTTGGAACTTATTGTCGAGATTGATAAAGAATTACCGTCGGCACTGCGACTGGATGAAACCCGCTTGCGGCAAGTGTTGCTCAATCTTATCGGTAATGCCATCAAATTTACTGACAAGGGCGACATTAAACTAAGTGCAAAAATCAAAAAAATCCAAAAAACATCAAAGGGGGGAACCCTGGGAGAGATTTCTAACAAAGTCGATTTAATCATCTCGGTGGCCGATACTGGCATTGGTATTCCTGAAAACCAACTGGGAATTATTTTTGAATCGTTCCGACAACAGGATGGTCAAAGTACCCGAAAATATGGCGGCACTGGCTTGGGATTAACCATCACCAAACGACTGGTAGAAATGATGAACGGCCAAATTTCAGTCTCAAGCCAAATAGCCCGAGGCAGCGTTTTTGAAATCACGTTACGGGATGTCACGGTTTCTGCCACCGAACCCGCAGAGACACCAGAGAACGCCTTTGAATTAAACAATATTTCCTTTGAAAAGGCCCAAGTGCTGCTTGTAGATGATATTGAATCCAACCGCACTCTTATCAAGGAATGGTTGTCTCAAGTTAACTTGGACATTGTAGAAGCAGAGAACGGGCAGAAAGCCTTATTATTTGCCGATAAATATCACCCAGATATCATTCTAATGGACATTAGAATGCCCGTAATGGATGGCTATGAAGCCACCCAACAATTGAAAAATAATCCAAACACTCAGCAGATACCAATTATCGCTTTAACAGCCTCAGTGGGACTCGGCAATAAATCCAAAATAATGACCTACGGCTTTGACGGTTATTTATCCAAACCGCTTAAGATGCCGGCCCTCTTCAGTGAATTATCACACTATTTAAAGCAGACAGAGACAGCCGTGCCGATTGCAGAAAAAGATGACGCGCCGGTTGAAACCCAAACCACTCTCATCTCGGAAAACCTAGCCCACTTTCCAAAATTAGTCGAAGAACTGAAAAAAGAGATCAAGCCTCTATGGGAAGAACTAAGCAGTGGCATGATGGAAACCAATCTGATTGAAGAATTCGTAGAGACTTTGCTAAAACGTGCGTCGGAGTACAACGTGTCGGGTTTAACCCATTATGCTGACAAGTTGCATGAATATACCCAAGATTTTGACATGGATAATCTTGAACAAACCTTAAAAGAATTTCTTCAAATAGTAGAACAATTAGGAACGACAAAAGATAGTTAAAAGAAATCAACCTCGGCGGTTTGCTCAATCGACAGGAGTCCAAACTTTAGTTTGGCAAGAGTCAAAATCCCGGCTCATATTCAATCAAAGCTGTTATTTCTCAAACGACATGACAAAAAGGCTTTGACGGTGTTCAGTCTAGTTATCCAGATAACTTTTGTACCTAAAACCAAAGTACTTTGAATTAAGATAACGAATCAAGCCAAGTTTTTCAATATTTATTCGTTTATTTCCCAATCAAAGTACTCATCAGGAATGGACAAAACTTATCTGGACAAGTATATAGACTCATATTGACCCTAAAATTTGTATGGCTATTGGCACTGATTTGGGGGCCATAAACCCGTTTTTAATACTCAAACTTTGTACTGGACAAAATTCGTACATTCTCTTTCATTAGCAAAGAAATCCTTTTTTATATACAATCCTTGGGCATTTGAGCGCACGAAAAAACCTGATCATCGAATAGACTCATTTTGACCATAAATTTTGTATGGTTATTGGCACTAATTTGGGGGCCATAAACCCGTTTTTAATACTCAAACTTGGTACCGGACAATCTTGGTACCGGACAAATTTTTAACTGATTGATTTTTTTGTCATGCCTCATTTCGCTCTAAATCTTAAAACGTTGAAACTAAAATATTTCTCTCGCCTAAAGAAATGACAAGAAAAAAAATCTCCGATACCGAACCGGACAATTTATTTAAATCATTGACTGTGGAAATTTATTTAAGTCATTGACGCTCATATTTGTTACCAAAAACAAATAACAGTCTAAAAATTGTCCGGTACTCATAAAATATTTATGAATCAATAAGTTAATTAAAGCTGGACGAGGCACTGCTAAAATACTAACTTGATGTGCAACAATTTCTATTTATAGATATGATACAATGCGTCTCCGTTTTTGATGGAAAGTAGAGGCAGGTTTTCCTCCAAACCTTTAGATTTGGACTGGTTATACTGCACACCATCATAAGTGATCTCGCATAACGAAGTCACTTCGTAACGCGTTTTTTGAAAGCGGTATACTGAAAGTACAACGGATGAAAGGAAATAAACGGTCGCTTTAGCGACTTAAACTTGCTTTTTTGTAATCCATAAGTTTGTAGTAGTCGCTTTAGCGACTTAAACTAATGTTTGTAGTAGTCGCTTTAGCGACTTAATCCATAAGTTATAAGTTTGTAGTAGTCGCTTTAGCGACTTAAACTAATGTTTGTAGTAGTCGCTTTAGCGACTGAATCCATAAGTTATAAGTTTGTAGTAGTCGCTTTAGCGACTTAAACTAATGTTTGTAGTAATCGCTTTAGCGACTGAATCCATAAGTTATAAGTTTGTAGTAGTCGCTTTAGCGACTGAATCCATAAGTTATAAGTTTGTAGTAGTCGCTTTAGCGACTTAAACTAATGTTTGTAGTAGTCGCTTTAGTGACTTAATCCATAAGTTTGTAGTAAGTAGTCGCTTTAACGACTTAATCTAATGTTTGTAGTAGTCGCTTTAGCGACTTAGGGAGTTATGGCTAAATAAAATACCCACACAAAATGAAAAAGTTAAAAAAACTTTGTTTCTCTATGGGTATATTATTTTCACGCTCCTCCCTTAGTTTCAGTAGTTGAGAATGATGCTAAAAATAATTGCTCGCCTTTAGTGGGCCAGTTCGTCGTCGGCGAGAGCTCGCCTTTAGTGGGCCAGTTCGTCATCGGCGATAGCTCGCCTTTAGTGGGCCAGTTCGTCGTCGGCGAGAGCTCGCCTTTAGTGGGCCAGTTCGTCATCGGCGATTGATCAGCCATTCTCAACGACTGAATTTATTAACTGGACTCCTGAATTTCTGGCTATCAGATAACTAATAACGGTATTGGAGTTTTAAATATGCGAAAATTTTCCTCTTATGGCGCTCCAAATAACAAATTACATTACTACGCACCTAGGGAGGCATTAATCAAAAATGCCATCACCCAATTAAAAGGCGAAGAACCTAATGAAGGAGGCCATTACATCACCGTCTGGGCTCCTCGTCAAACAGGCAAAACTTGGATAATGCGAGAAGTCGCCTTAACCCTCAAGAGAGAAACCCAGTTTGATGTGATTATCCTCAGTTTGCAATATCTTTCTGAGGTAACTGATGTTAATCGTGTGGCTCAACGGATCGCCCTGAAATTGCTCAAACAATTGAACTTAGAGAACTCACTCACTATAGACACGTTAGACGATTTTGAGCGGTTATTTGAACGGGGTATCCTCACTAAGCCCTTAATTTTGATTTTGGATGAGTTTGATGCGCTCACATATGCGGCTATCACGGGGTTAGTCAGTGTTTTTCGTCATATTTACAATACTCGTCAAAACCAAGCCGACAAACCGACAGCTGAAAAAGAGTACCTGCTACATGGCATGGCTTTAATCGGGGTACGTGCCGTCTTGGGCGTGGAAAATGTCAAGGGATCACCTTTCAATGTCCAACGCAGTCTGCAGATTCCCAATTTGACTTATGATGAAGTGAATGAACTCTTCAACTGGTATCAACAAGAAAGCGGGCAATCAATTGAACCCGACGTTGTAGAACACTTATGGTATGAATTTCAAGGGCAACCCGGTTTAACATGTTGGTTTGGGGAATTGTTGACAGAAACATATAATCAAGCCACCGACAAACCGATTACGATAGATCACGCGAAAGATGTTGGTGTGGTTGCGCTTAAGTTGCTAGCGAATAACAACATTTTGAATCTCATCAGCAAGGCGAAACAGGAACCTTACAAACCGTTTGTGTTGGAACTGTTCCAAACCAAAACGAAAATCGATTTTAGCTACCATGATCCCATCATCAATTTTTTATATATGAATGGGATCATTTCGGTAGAACAAGTCAGCTTGCGAGAAAATTATGTGAAGTTTTCTTGCCCATACATACAAAAGCAATTGTTCAATTATTTTGCCAGAGAACTGTTTCATGAACTGGACAGGTTATACGATCCATTTGAAGATTTATCCGACACAATTACCAAAAACGGCTTAAACATACCAAGGCTATTGCAGCGGTATGAACAGTATTTACAAGCCAATCAGGCGCAGGTGTTGAAAGATGCGCCACGTCGTCGGGAAGATTTACGTGTGTATGAAGCCGTCTTTCATCTCTATCTCTATCTCACACGTTTTCTCCGCAATTATAAAGCACAAGTTCAGCCCGAATTTCCAACCGGTAACGGCTCAATTGATTTATTAATACGTCATGCCGGGCAGTTATTTGGATTAGAATTAAAAAGTTTTGCCGATCAACAGCAGTATCGTGAAGCCCTGAAACAAGCCGCGAAATATGGACAACAATTAGGTTTAACGTCGATCTGGTTAGTGTTATTTATTGAAGCCGTTGATGAAAAAAATCGCCAACGGTTTGAAATCGATTACACGGATAAGAAAAGGGGTGTCACCGTGCATCCTCTGTTCGTGCAGACGGGAAAAACATGAGACTTCTTATGATGAATAGCCAGCTAAATTTCCATAAAACTCAATGATCAAGTTTTTAGTCTGACAATGCACAAGGATTGTATATAATAAGGGATTATCGAAACGAGCAGAAAATAACGTCAGTCAACTTATTTAAAATACAACAATGACAACCCAATAGCTAATTAATGGCGATTTGAATTCATCGCAAACGAATTCGTTCACTGCGATTTCCCAACACCAAAAAATCCTTTTTTATAAACAATCCTTGGGCGTTTGAGCGCACGAAAAAACCTGATCATCGAATAGACTCATTTTGACCCTAAATTTTGTATGGCTATTGGCACCGATTTGGGGGCCATAACCCGTTTTTAATAGTCAAACTTTGTACCGGACAAAATTCGTACATTCTCTTTCATTAGCAAAGAAATCCGTTTTTATAACAATCCTTGGGCATTTGAGCGCACAACATGAACATCGAGTAGACTCATTTTGACCCTAAATTTTGTATGGCTATTGGCACTGATTTGGGGGCCATAAACTCGTTTTTAATAGTCAAACTTTGTACCGGACAAAAATCGTACATTCTCTTTCATTAGCAAAGAAATCCGTTTTTATAAACAATCCTTGTAGTTATAGTTTGGGCGCACAACCTGATCATCAAGTAGACTCATTTTCACCCTAAATTTTGTATGGCTATTGGCACTGATTTGGGGGCCATAAACCCGTTTTTAATATTCAAACTTGGTACCGGACAATCTTGGTACCGGACAAATTTTTAAGTGATTGATTTTTTTGTCATGTCTCATTTCGCTCTAAATCTTAAAACGTTGAAACTAAAAGATTTCTCTCACCTAAAGAAATGACAAGAAAAAAAATGTCCGGGACTGAGCCGGACAATTTATTTAAATCACTGACTGTGGAAAATTTATTTAAGTCATTGAGGCTCATATTTCTCCCGCTTAAAGAAATGACAGTCTAAAAAATATCCGCTACTCATAAAATATTTATAAATCAATAAGTTAATTAAAGTTGGACGAGGCACTGCTAAAATAGTAACTCGATGTGCAACAATTTTTATTTATAGATATGATACAATGCCTTCCCGTTTTTGACGGAAAGCAGAGGCGGGTTTTCGTCCAAACCTTTAGGATACGCCCCTTCAGGGTTCATAGAGTAACTACCTGGCAGCCCCAACGGGGCGATATTAATATAAAAATGACTGGCAGCCCCAACGGGGCGATATTAATATAGCCAAGGGCACCGCCCCTGGCTACCTGGCTAGCAGCCCCAACGGGGCGATATTAATATAGCCAGTGTATCTACCTGGCTTTAAAATCCCTTATTATATACAATCCTTGTAGAAATAAGTTTCTAAAATCCCTTATTAGATACAATCCTTGTAGTTATTATCTATTTATGACGACTTCAAACAAAACAACAAATAGTTATCCACTGTCCTCCACACAACGGGAAATTTTGTTTGACCAACTCCTGCACCCGGACGTGCCCCTATACAATATCGGTGGCTATCTACGGATAGACGGCCCTATTGATCCAAAAGTTTTTGAAAAAGCCCTCAATCAAATGATTCAGGACAACGACGCGCTACGCATCCTTCTTCACGAAGGAGAAAGTCTGCCCACCCAAACGTTTGCGGAAAATGTCCACTTCAAACTGGACTATTACGATTTATCCACTCAAAAAAATGCACATCAATCGGCACTCCAATGGATGAAACAAGAATTTGCCAAACCTTTTCAACTTTACGACAGACTTTTATTTCAGTTTGCGTTGCTCAAAATCTCGGCAGAATGTTATTACTGGCTCGGCAAATACCACCATCTCATTATGGACGGCTGGTCGATTTCCCTCAATGTTCAGCGCGTGGCGACAGCATACAACGCCCTTTTGGTTGGACACACCACTCGTGACAAAACTCGTTATTCCTATTTGGACTTTATCAAAAACGATCAAGCCTACTTAGACTCGAAAAAATTTCTCCAACATCAGCGTTACTGGCAAGAAAAATACCAATCAGTGCCTGAACCACTGATACCACGCCGCTATGCGGCCCAATTCCAAGCCCAAACCATTCCTAGTCGGTTATCAATGTTGCACCTCCAGCGGAGACGCTACGATCAACTGAAGGCCTTTGCTCAAGACAATAAGGTATCAACATTCCATGTCATTTTAGGCGCACTGTATTGCTATTTCGTCAGAACGGCCGCGAGGGATGATTTTGTGATAGGATTACCGACGCTGAATCGGCGTACTGCCGCGTTTAAGCAAACGCTAGGCCTGTTCGCGAGTGTCAACCCGGCGTGGTTTCGGTTTGGAACGGACTTGAGCTTTGTCGAACTGATTCAAGCCATTAGCCTAGAACTCCAAAAGGACTATCGACATCAACGCTTTCCAATCAGTGAAATTAACAAACAAGTGGGACTACACAGCCGCCGCCAATTGTTCGATATCACGCTATCCTACGAAAAACATGATTACGACACCCATTTTAATGGAAATCGGGCCGAAGCCGTCACCTTCACCAACGGTTTTGAACAAAACGCGTTGGCCGTTTTTATCCGCGAATTCCATGAGGATCAAGATATTAGGGTCGATTTTGAATATAGCCGTGGTGCGTTTGAAGAAACTGAAATAGAACGCCTAAAAACACGTTTTGAATTTCTGTTAGCTGAAATCCTTCAAAAGCCTTCTGTCGCTATTCGAGAATTACAACTCATGCCAGAGGCTGAAAAAAATAAAATTCTAGTTGAATTTAACAACACCGCGGCCGACTATCCCCGTGACAAAACCATTATCGATCTATTTGAGGAACAAGTCGACAAAACGCCACACAACATTGCCGTCGTCTTTAAAGAACAACAACTGACTTATAAACAATTAAATCAAAAAGCCAATCAACTGGCCCATTATTTACAAACGCTTCAGGTTAAAGCGGAACAACTGGTAGGAATTTGTGTTGAGCGTTCTTTGGATATGGTGATAAGCCTGTTAGGGATTCTTAAGGCCGGTGGTGCCTACTTGCCACTTGATCCGGCTTATCCCGTGGCGCGTTTAGCGTTGATGTTAGAAGATGCAAACGTGTCCGTGTTATTGACTCAATCGAGCCTGATTGATGGGTTGCCAGACACGACGGCACAGTTAGTGTATTTGGACGTTGAGGCCGAGGCACTGTCACGGTTTCGTTCTGAAAATCCCGCCCGTGGGCTGAAACCAGAGAACTTGGCGTATGTGATTTATACCTCTGGATCAACTGGAAGGCCTAAAGGCGTGGCGATTGAGCATCGAAGCACCGTGGCCTTATTAGCTTGGTCAAAAACCGTCTGGACATCAGAACAATTAGCCGGTGTACTCGCTTCAACTTCCCTCAATTTCGACTTATCGGTTTTTGAGCTTTTCGTGCCACTGACTCAAGGCGGCAGAGTCATTTTGGTCGAAAATGCGCTGCATTTACTGAACGAGTCTGATAACGTCGGTGTCACGTTGCTCAATACCGTTCCGTCGGCCATCAGTGAATTAGTCAAAATGAACGCGGTGCCGGCGTCAGTACAACTCGTCAATCTGGCCGGAGAACCCCTTCAAAATCAATTGGTTCAACAACTCTATCAGATTGAAACGATACAGCAAGTTTTTAACTTATATGGCCCTTCTGAAGATACCACCTATTCCACCTATGCGTTGATGACAAAAGCGAGTCAGGAGGCGCCTACCATAGGTTGTCCCATCGCCAATACCCAAACATACCTGTTGGATTCTTACTTACAACCCGTTCCTATCGGTGTGCCAGGCGAACTCCACCTTGGCGGTGCAGGGCTTGCCAGAGGCTACCTTAATCGCCCCGAATTGACTTTCGAGAAATTCATCCCTAATCCGTTTGTCAATTTGGGATGGGATAATCCAAACTCCAAACTCCAAACTCTAAAATCGGATCGTCTGTACAAAACAGGTGACTTAGCCCGCTATCGGCCTGACGGCAATCTTGAATACTTAGGGCGGATTGATAATCAGATCAAAATTCGTGGCTTTCGCATTGAACTTTCGGAAATCGAAGCGGTGCTGGCGCAACACGCTATTGTGCAAGAAAATGCGGTTATTGTCCATAACGATGTATCCAACAACAAGCGTTTAGTTGCCTACTTCGTGCCCAACCAACAGCAACTGATTGATAATAATGAATTACGTCGCTTTCTCCAACAAAGACTGCCGGATTACATGATACCGTCCGCTTTTGTCTCATTAGACGCGCTGCCGCTCACGCCTAATGGTAAGATAGATCGCCGGGCTCTTCAGTTATCAGCTATCAGTGATCAGTTATCAGAGGAAACCTTTGTCGCGCCTCGTACTCAGGTAGAAGAACTGTTGGCCGGGATTTGGGCCGACGTGTTGAGTGCCCCGCGAGTCGGTGTTTATGACAACTTCTTTGAATTAGGCGGCGATTCGATTATCGGCATTCAACTGGTTTCTCGTGCCAATCACGCCGGTTTGCAACTAACACCCAAACTGTTGTTTCAGCATCAAACCATTGCCGATTTGGCTGCGGTGGCAGACAGCGGCTTTAAGCCTCAAACCGAACAAGGCTTAGTGACGGGGCCGGTGCCACTCACCCCGATCCAACATTGGTTCTTTGAGCAACACTTCACAGAACCTCATCACTTCAACCAAGCCGTGTGGTTGGAAATCGCCCCCAGCCTGACCCCGGCACACATAGCAGCCATCGTCTCGGCACTTATACAACACCATGATGCGCTACGGTTACGTTTTTCAGCTCACCATGAACAATTAATAAGCTATAACTGTTCAGTGGTAACTGATTTAGGTAACACCGGCCTAAAAATTTCAGCTAACCATGAACAACTGATAACCGATAACGGTTCCGTGGTAACTGATTTAGGTAACACCGGCCTAAATCCTGATTTAGGTAACACCAGCCTAAATCCTCTTCGATCCGGAAACTTTGCCACTCACCTCGATAGAAAGGACACTCACCTCGATAGAGGAGTTAGCGGTGTGTTAACGCTCAAAGATTTCTCAGACTTAACCAGCGAGGAACAGCACACCCTAATTGAAACAACGGCGGCCGAATTACAAGCTCGGCTCAACCTCGAAACCGGGCCATTATTGCGAGTTGCTTGGTTTAAGTTAGGCCGCCATGAACAGCAGCCCAATCGTTTGTTTATTATCATCCATCATTTAGCGGTTGATGGCGTATCTTGGCGCATTTTGTTAGAAGACTTCACGACGGCCTATCAACATCTGAATCGTGGTGAGACAATCACCTTGCCCCCGAAAACGACTTCGTTCCAACAATGGGCGCAGCAATTGAGCCAATATGCACACTCTGAGCAACGGCTCGCCGAATTAGATTATTGGTTAGACGACGCTCGTCGGCAACAGAAACCGATACCGCTGGATTATCCGGCCGAGCCAGCAACGAATACCGTCGCGTCTACGGCTCTCGTCACGGTGTCTTTGAGTGTCGAACAAACACGCGCCTTGTTGAACGAAGTGCCTAAAGCCTATCGAACTCAGACGCTCGATGTCCTTCTAACCGCTTTAGTGCAAAGCGTTACCCACTGGATTGGAGGGCCTGTTCTGCGGATTGATTTAGAAGGACATGGACGCGAAGCGTTATTTGAAGAACTCGACATTTCACGCACCGTGGGCTGGTTTACCAGCCTGTTCCCGGTTTGGTTAGATATCAGCACGGTTTCCAACCATGGCGAGGCCCTAAAATCCATCAAAGAACAACTGCGTCGGATTCCCAACAAAGGCATTGGCTACGGTTTACTAAGATATCTGAATTCCGATACCGCGAGGCACTTGCAAGCGTTGCCCCAAGCCCAGGTGAGTTTCAACTACCTCGGCCAATTTCAGCCGTTATCTCAAGAACCTCTCAAAAAAGTGGTTAAAGACGCGAGTGGTGCCACCCAAAGCCGACAGGGCCATCGTCGTTACTTATTAGAGATCAACGGCCTCATCAACGACGGCCAACTGCAACTGGATTGGACTTACAGCGAGAAGTGTCATCAACGCGCCACCATTGAACGGCTTGCCCAAGAGTTTATCGCCGCGCTAACCGCCATCATTGCTCATTGCCAGTCTCCAGAAGCCAGAGGCTATACACCTTCTGACTTCCCGTTGGCAAGTCTCGAACAAGCCATGCTGGATAAGATACTTGGCCGGCGTCAAGTCCATGATCTCTACCCATTGTCACATACACAACAGGGAATGCTCTTTCATACGCTTTACGCGCCGGAGTCAGGGAACTATTTGGAACAACTGAACTTGACGCTTGAAGGTGTTCTCAATCAGGCTGCATTTAAACAAGCTTGGCAACAAGTGATAGAACGGCACCCTGTTTTGCGAACGGCCTTTGTTTGGGAAGGCTTAAACACTCCCCTTCAACTCGTGTACCCGCAAGTCAAGCTACCTTGGGTGTTGTTGGACTGGCGAGCATCCACCCCGAATGAACAGCAAGAACAACTGGCCGCGTTCCGTCAAGCCGAACAAGAACAAGGCGTTGATCTAAAACAAGCCCCGCTGATGCGTTGTGCCCTGATTCAATTTGCCGACGAAACTCATCAATTTATCTGGAGTTATCATCACCTGTTGATGGATGGTTGGTGCTTGCCTATCCTATTCAAAGAAATTCTGGCTTTCTACGAAGCCTTTTGCCAAGGACAGTCGTTATTCATAGAACAACCCCGTCCTTATCGTGATTACATCGCTTGGTTACAGCAACAATCCCTGTCCAACGCCGAAACCTTTTGGAAACAACTACTTATTGGTTTTACGGCCCCCACGCCTTTTCGAGTGGATAAGCGAACCGAAAAGTCCGCCTTCCAGAAACACGAGCAAACGTTGTCCAAAACCACCACAGAGGCCTTACAATCGTTGGCAAAGCAGCATCATCTGACGCTGAATAGTCTGATTCAAGGTGCTTGGGCATGGCTATTGAGCCGTTATAGTGGCGAGACTGAGGTCGTGTTTGGCGCGACGGTATCGGGGCGTTCCGTGGCACTGGCCGGCGTGGAATCTATGGTGGGACTCTTCATCAATACACTCCCGGTGCGCGTCTCGGTTTCACCTGAAACGTTATTGCTACCTTGGTTGCAACGGTTACAAGCTCAGCAGGTTGAACGTGAGCAATACAGCTATACACCGCTGGTTGATATTCAAGGATGGAGTGAAGTACCTGCTGGTGTCTCCCTGTTTGAAAGCATTGTGGTTTTTGAGAATTACCCTATCGAGAGTGCGTTGAGAGAGCCAAGAAGCGGTCTGAAAATCGCTCAAGTCCATCTGATTGAAAGAACCAATTATCCGCTCGCCCTAGTCGTCAGTCCTAGTTCACCTAGTTCAGAGTTATTATTAAAAATAACGTATGAGGCTGGCCGCTTTGAAACCGACACGATTAGCCGAATGCTGGGGCATATTCAGAACTTGTTAGAAGGGCTGATTGCTCATCCAGAACAAAAACTGGGCGAATGGAGTCTGCTCACAGAAGCCGAGTGCCATCAATTGCTCGCGGCGTGGAATAATACCCAAACCGACTATCCAAACGAGACTTGTCTCCATCACTTATTTGAAGCACAAGTAGAACGCACCCCCGAAGCGATTGCGGTGGTGTTTGAAGAACAATCGGTCACTTATCGAGACTTAAATCAAAAAGCCAATCAACTGGCCCATTATTTACAAACACTGGGAGTCAAACCAGAAAGACGGGTAGGGATTTGCATAGAACGTTCCGTTGAAATGGTGATAGCCCTTTTAGGGATTCTTAAGGCCGGCGGCGCCTACTTGCCACTTGATCCGGCCTATCCGGCGGCGCGTTTAGCGTTCATGTTGGAAGATGCTCAGGTATCCGTGTTGCTGACTCAATCAAGCTTAACAGAGAAGTTACCAGAAACAACCACACAAGTGATTTGTTTAGATATTGAAGCTAAAACCCTGTCACAGTATCGTTCCGAAAATATAGCCACTGGGGTGGGTTCGGAGAATTTGGCTTATGTTATTTATACATCAGGTTCGACCGGCAAACCCAAGGGTACGCAGATCATTCATCAAGGATTGGTCAATTACCTCAGTTGGTGTACTAAAGCCTATCAAGTTGCTGAGGGTTTGGGTGTGCCGGTTCACTCGTCGATAGGGTTCGACGCGACCATCACGAGCTTATTTTCTCCTTTGTTGGTAGGACAACCGATCTGGCTTGTCACACAAGAAATACCAGAAATAGAAGCACTCAACCAAACTATCGTGTCGCAGAGAGATTGGAGCCTTGTCAAGCTGACACCAGCGCATTTGGAAATACTCAACGCCGAGTTAGCTAAAGAACAATTAACGGCACTTTGTCGTTTTCTTATTCTAGGTGGCGAGGCATTATCAGGGAAGAGTCTGTCATTGTGGCGAACAAATGCCCCTGACACTCGAATCATCAATGAATATGGCCCCACCGAAACCGTGGTTGGATGCTGCGTTTACGAAGCCCAAGACACTTTTGAGGCTAACGTGCCAATTGGTCGTCCACTCGCCAATACGCAACTTTATATACTGGACAACTGTTTACAACCCGTTCCAATCGGGGTGCCGGGCGAATTACACATTGGCGGTGTCGGCGTTGCTCGGGGTTACCTCAATCGCCCAGAATTAACCGCGGCAAAATTCATTCCCAATCCTTTCACACACGCTCAGTCCTTCTCAAAAGAAGAGACACATCGCCAAGCTCTCTCAAAGACACCCCCCCTTATCGGTGTGTTGGATGAACGCGGCTCACGTCTGTACAAAACCGGTGACTTAGCCCGTTATTTGCCTGACGGCAACATAGAGTACTTAGGGCGGATTGATAATCAAATCAAAATTCGTGGCTTTCGTATTGAACTGGGTGAAATCGAAGCGGTGCTGGCACAACATAGCGCCGTGCAAGAAACCGCGCTTAGCGTTTCTGAAGACACGTTAGAAAACAAGCGCTTAATTGCTTATGTCGTACCACGCCCAGAACAACTCATTGAGACGATTGAATTACGCCGCTTCCTCCAACAAAAACTGCCTGATTACATGATACCATCCGCTTTCGTCTCATTAGAAGCGATGCCTATCACGCCTAATGGTAAACTAGATCGCCGGGCCTTGTCTCTGTTATCAGTTCACAGTTATCAGTTATCAGACGAAAGCTTTGTCGCGCCTCGTACTCAGGTAGAAGAACTGTTGGCCGGGATTTGGGCCGCCGTATTGAGTACCCCGCGAGTCGGTGTTTATGACAACTTCTTTGAATTGGGCGGCCATTCTCTACTCGCCACTCAAGTGATGTCGCGCATACGTGACACGTTTTCGGTGGAATTGCCACTGCGCCAGTTGTTTGAGTCGCCAACGATAGCGGGTTTAAGCGAACACCTTCAAGCGGGCCGCCGTGACAAACTACCGCCAATAACTCCAATCAATCGGGAAGACTCGCTTTGCTTGTCTTTTGCACAACAGCGGCTGTGGTTTTTGGATCAACTTGAAGGTGAAAATGCCACCTACAACATGTTTGGGGCAGTGCGCCTCGAAGGTTTTTTATATTGTGCGGCTTTAGAACAAAGCCTACAAGAAATCGTGCAACGCCACGAAACATTGCGTACCACTTTTCCAACGGTTGACGGAAAACCACTCGTTCAGTTATCAGTTATCAGTTATCAGTTACCCGTTATCAATTTACAACTGTTACCTGATAACCAACAACACACTGAACGACAACGATTAGTGAACGAAGCGGCGGTGCGGCCTTTTGACTTGTCTTGGGGGCCATTATTCCGCATAGCACTATTACAATTAAGTAGCAACTCGCATGTCCTACTGGTCACCATGCACCACATCATCTCCGATGGTTGGTCAATCGGGATATTTATCAACGAGTTATCTCAACTTTATCAGGCCTTTTCTCAGCAAAAGCCGTCTCCGTTGCCGGCCCTCTCTATCCAATACGTCGATTTTGCTCATTGGCAACGGCAATGGTTGGCTGGGGAACGCCTTGAAAAACAACTTGATTACTGGAAAAAACAACTGGCCGGCGCACCGGCACTACTTGAATTGCCTACCGATCATCCGCGTCCACCGGTTCAAGGTTTTCGAGGGGCCACTGAACACTTGCAACTCACACCAGAGCTCACACGACAATTGAAGACTTTGAGCCAGCAAACCGGGACAACCCTGTTTATGACTCTCCTGTCGGCCTTTGCCACTTTACTCTCTCGCTACAGTGGACAAGCTGATATTATCATAGGCTCACCCATCGCTAATCGTACTCACAGTAAAATTGAATCACTTATTGGCTTTTTTGTCAACACCCTTGTGTTACGCCTTGAATTTGAAGATAATCCTCGTTTTGACGAATTACTTAGCCGAGTTAGACAGGTTGCCCTAGACGCTTATGCCCACCAAGATATTCCGTTTGAACAATTAGTCGAGGAACTCCAGCCAGATCGAACCCTGAGTCATAACCCCTTGTTCCAAGTGATGTTGGTTTTCCAGAATACCCCAACTTCCACTCTCACCCTCCGAGACTTAAGCGTCACGCTTTTGGAGAATGATAACTTAACAACCAAGTTTGATTTAAATTTCCACTGGCTAGAAAGTTCTCAAGGACTCGTGGGAACTCTGTATTACAATACCGATTTGTTTAATCAGGCAACCATAACTCGGATGTTGGGACACTTCCAGACTTTACTGGAAGATATCGTCACGGCCCCAGAAAAGCAACTTTCTACGTTACAGCTTTTAACGGCAACGGAACGTCGCCACCTGTCCACCTGTGGCAACCTCGTTCATCCAACCAACCCGTTCATTGAATTTCAAAAGTGTGAACAAACCATCACAGAACGGTTTGAACAGCAGGTTAGAAAATATCCCAACCATGTTGCTGTTAAAACCCAGCGCGATGCTTGGACTTATCGTCAATTGAATGACAAAGCCAATGGGGTTGCTCAAATTCTTTTAGGATTGTGTCAAGAGGAAGCCAGATTAGCACTGTTGTTTGAACACGATGTCTTCATGATAGTTGGCATGTTGGGCGCACTCAAAGCCGGCAAAACTTATGTTCCCCTGGATCCCAATTACCCCCACCAGCGGCTTGCATACATTTTGCGTGATTCACAGGCAAGTGTTGTTCTAACTAACTCACAAAATATTAGCCTCGCTCAAACACTTACGAATAATAACCTTTTGCTCATTAATATTGATGATAAAGAATTAGTGGTATCCAAAGATAACTTGTTGCAGTCAACTGTCTCGCCGGACACAGTAGCCTACCTACTTTATACCTCTGGTTCCACCGGACAACCAAAAGGGATCATACAAAACCATCGTAATGTGTTGCACTTCATCAGAACTTATACCAATAATCTGCATATCACGGCCGATGATAAGCTCACATTACTTTCATCTTACAGTTTTGATGCAGCGGTTGTGGACATTTTTAGTGCGCTATTAAATGGTGCTACTCTGTGTCCGGTTAATCTCAAAGAAGAAACTTTAGCCAATTTTTCCTCATGGTTAATCCAAGAAAATATCACTATCTATCATTCCACGCCAACTGTTTATCGGCACTGGATCAGCACACTCAATGAGGAGGAAACGTTCCCATCGATTCGGGTAATCGTTTTAGGAGGTGAACCAGTTTATCAAGGCGATGTTGACCAGTATAAAAAACACTACTCTACCGAGTGCCTTTTTGTCAATGCCTTAGGTTCAACAGAATCAACGTTCAACCTTCAGTATTTCATCAACAAACAAACAGAAGTGACGCGCCAAGCGGTATCAGTAGGCTATCCTATTGAAGAAACTGAACTTTTATTGCTTGATGACGCGGGTATCGAAACAGAGATTTATGGCGAAATCGCCATTAAAAGTCCTTATGTTGCGCTAGGTTATTGGCGACAACCAGAACTCACGCAAGCGGTATTTTTCCCAGCACCAGAGGGAGGAAACCAGCGCGTATATCGCACAGGTGATATGGGGCGTTTATTGCCTGATGGCAGTGTTGAAGTTGTTGGTCGCAAAGATTTTCAGATCAAGTTGCGTGGTTTTCGCATTGAGTTAGGAGAGATTGAAGCCACCCTAGGCCAACACACAGCGGTGCGAGAGAACGTGGTCATTGTCTATGAAAAACCGTCTCACGAAAAGCGTTTAGTCGCCTATTTGGTGCCAAACCCAAGATCCATTATTGAGCCAAGTGAATTACGCCACTTTCTCAAAGAACAACTGCCCGACTACATGATACCCTCGGCTTTCATACCATTGGAAGCCATGCCCTTGACACCCAATGGTAAGATAGATCGCCGTGCGCTTCAGTTATCAGTTCACAGTTATCAGTTATCAGAAGAAAGCTTTGTTGCGCCACGCACTCCAGACGAAGAACGGTTGGCTGGGATTTGGGCCGAGGTTTTGGGCATTGAACAAGTCGGCATCTTTGATAATTTCTTTGAATTGGGCGGCCACTCTTTACTCGCCACCCAAGTTGTCTCACGAATACACGAAGCCTTTTCCATCAAATTGCCTTTAATTAACTTATTTAAATACCCGACGGTGGCTGGCTTAACTGAGTGTATCGATGATATCGGCGTCGCGCAGAGTCTACGCGCTTCTGCTCATGACACCGCCAACGAACAACCAGATGACGAAGAAGAAGGCGTATTATGATACGGAGTCCAAGATTTGTCTTGGACTAAGTACTGAACCATAAATTTTAAAGTATTTTAACAGAAGTAATCAGAAGTGGGGCAACCGGGCGCATTTCTATTTTCCGGCTTGACTAGAACTAACGATCCCAACCCTGAAGGGGTTGAATATGAATAGCCCCAGGTGGAACCTGGGGAAAAATGGTGTCCCCACGCCAACCCTGAAGGGGTTGAATATGTTGGCTCTAGCGAGAAAATAGAAATGCGTCCGGGCAACCACAAGGGATTGCCCCTACGCGGTGCCCTTTGTGGTAAAATACCTCTTTATTTGTGCTTCAGTACTTATCAGTTTTTTATAACTCATTGAATATTAAGTACAACGAAACGCCGTGGCGAAACGCCTATTACGCGGATAAACGAATTAGTACAACTAATTATTAGTACAACTAACTAATTAGTACAACGAATTACGCGGATAAACGAATTAGTACAACTAACTAATTAGTACAACGAATTACGCGGATAAACGAATTAGTACAAATTAGTAAGTACAACTAATTACGCGGATAAACGAATAAGGCTCAACGAGCCTTGATAACTCATTGAATACGCGTAATCCGTTTATCGGCCCGTAATCCGTTGTACTATCGTTTATCCGCGTGATAGGCGTACCAATACGAAGTTTCGTTGTACTTAACTTACTTTAATCCGTTTATCGGCCCGTAATCCATTGTACTTACATTATTAATTCGTTTATCCGCGTAATTCGTTGTACTTTGCGTAATTGGTTGTACTTACATTAATTCGTTTATCCGCGTAATTCGTTGTACTTCGCGTAATTAGTTGTACTTTGCCTAATTAGTTGTACTTTGCGTAATTGCTTGTACTTACATTAATTGCTTGTACTTACATTAATTAATTCGTTTATCCGCGTAATTCGTTGTACTTAAGTCGCGTAATTCGTTGTACTTTAATTCGTTTATCCGCGTAATTCGTTGTACTTAAGTCGCGTAATTCGTTGTACTTAACTCGCGTAATTCGTTGTACTTAACTCGCGTAATTCGTTGTACTTAACTTACTTTAATTCGTTTAGCCGCGTAATTCGTTGTACTTACTTTAATCCGTTGTACTATCAGCATAAAACACACTATGAAACCCATTAAAAAATTTCTATCCAAATTAAATAACCTCAACATAAAACTCTGGATTGAGGATAACCAACTCCGCTATAAAGCCCCCAAAGGGGCCCTAACTCCCACTCTACGTGCCGAGTTAGTCGAACGCAAAGCCGAAATTCTGACATTTTTATCCGACGCTCAGCTTGAGGACTCCGAAGCGACGCAGCCCCCTATTGAGCCTATCTCACGGGCCGACAATTTACCCCTTTCCTTTGCCCAACAACGGCTATGGTTCTTAGATCAACTAGAGGGCAGCGGCAGTGCCACCTACAATATGGCTTCGGCCTTGCGTCTGGTGGGCCCATTACACTTCACGGCCCTACAAAAAAGCCTACTCGAAATCGTGCAACGCCACGAAACCCTCCGCACGACTTTTCAAATGCACAACGAAACGCCAGTGCAACTGATTCATCCCAGTGCGGCTGACAGTTTCAGCTGTTCGGTGGTCGATTTGCAACTGATCTCGTCTGATAAAAAAACCAGTGAGGTGCAGCAGTTAACCAGTGAAGACGCACAACGTCCCTTTGATCTCACCAAAGGCCCGTTACTCCGAACCACACTATGGCAGTTAGGCCCACAGGAACACATTATTGGTGTTACCATGCACCATATCATCTCTGATGGTTGGTCGCTCGGCCTATTTATCCGAGAATTTACCCGCCTTTATGAGGCCTTTTCTCAAGGCCGGCCCTCCCCTTTGGCCCCGTTACCTATCCAATATGCTGACTTTGCATATTGGCAACGGCAATGGTTAAGCGGCGAAGTACTTCAAAAACAACTCAACTACTGGCAACAACAGTTAACCGATGTGCCGGCGCTGCTAGAACTGCCCACTGATCATCCACGTCCACCCATTCAGCGATTCCAAGGCCGCATTCAAGCCTTTGAAATCAATCACGAATTGTCAAACGCACTGAACCAACTCAGCCAACAAGCCGACGCGACTTTATTTATGACCCTGTTGACGGCCTTTGTCACGTTACTGAGACGTTACAGCGGTAGTGATGACATTGTGGTGGGTTCCCCCATTGCCGGCCGCAATAACCGCAAAACCGAATCCCTGATTGGTTTCTTTGTCAATACCCTCGTGTTACGCCTCAATCGCTCCGGAAACCCAAGCTTTCTCGACTTACTCGCCCACGTCAGACAAGTTTGCCTAGAGGCTTATGCCCACCAAGAAGTACCGTTTGAACAACTGGTGGACGTTTTACAGCCAGAACGCAACCTCAGTCATACGCCGCTGTTCCAAGTGGTGTTTGTTCTCCAGAATACCCCGACGGAAAACTTGGCATTAGCGAATCTGAGTATAAGTCCGTTTGCAACAGAACACGTCACTGCCAAGTTTGATCTGACGCTCTCCATGACAGAAACCGCGCATGGGATCAGTGGCCGCTTTGAATACAACACTGATCTCTTTAATGCGGACACCATCACTCGTTTGGTCGGCCATTTTAAAACCCTGCTCGCGAGTCTAGTTACCAATCCAGCGCAATCTGTCGCAGAATTATCTCTTTTAACAGAAAAAGAGAAACATCAACTACTGGTAGAATGGAACAATACGGCTGTAGCCTACCCTCAAGATCAATGTCTTCATCAGTTGTTTGAGGCCCAAGTGGAACGAACTCCAGAGGCTATCGCGGTGGTGTTTGAAGATCAACAACTGACTTACCAAGCATTAAACACCAAAGCGAATCAACTGGCCCACCACTTACAAACCCTTGGTGTCAAACCCGAAGTGCTGGTTGGTATCTGCGTGGAACGTTCCGTTGAAATGGTGATAGGATTATTGGGGATTCTCAAAGCTGGGGGAGCTTATCTGCCATTAGATCCCGCTTATCCAATGGCGCGTTTAGCGTTTATGTTAGAGGATGCAAAAGTAAAGGTGCTGTTGAGCCAATCAAGCTTAGTTGATAAGTTGCCATCCCATCAAGCGCAGGTAGTTTACTTGGATACAGAGGATAATAGGTTTTCACAGTTGAGTTCGGACAATCCAAGGAGTGAGGTATCGTCTTTGAACTTGGCTTATGTTATTTATACGTCGGGTTCAACCGGGAAACCCAAAGGTGTAGCCATTGAGCATTATAGTACGGTGACTTTATTGTTTTGGTCAAAAACAAACTTTACACCTAAACAGTTGGCTGGGGTTCTCGCCTCAACGTCTCTTAGTTTCGACTTGTCGGTTTTTGAACTTTTTGTACCATTGAGTTGGGGTGGCAAAGTCATTTTAGTTGAAAATGCACTTTCTTTACCCGCTTTGTCTGACGAAGTGGGTGTCACTTTGATTAATACTGTACCGTCCGCTATAAGTGAATTAGTCAAAATAAATGGCCTCCCAACTTCAGTAGAAGTTGTCAACCTTGCTGGTGAACCGCTTTCCCATCAATTGGTACAACAAATCTATCAAATCGATACGATACGGCAAGTCTTCAACTTGTATGGTCCCTCTGAAGATACGACTTATTCAACCTTTATCTTAGTAAGGAGTAATGATTCTCCAACCATAGGTTGCCCCATTGCCAATACCAAAATATTTATTTTAGACAAGTATTTACAACCCACTCCCATCGGTGTACAGGGTGAATTACACATCGGCGGTGCCGGCTTAGCTCGCTGTTACCTAAATCGCCCGGAATTGACGGCCGAAAAATTCATTCCTAATTTCTTGAGTGATGACAAAAATGCGCGTATTTACAAAACGGGTGACTTAGCCCGTTATTTACAAAATGGCAACATTGAATACTTAGGCCGTATTGATAATCAGGTAAAAATTCGTGGTTTTCGGATTGAATTGAACGAAATCGAAGCCGTGTTGGGACAACATCCCAAAGTTCAAGAAAATGCCGTGGTTGTCCATGAAACCTCCAAAACAAACAAGCGTTTAGTGGCCTATATCGTGCCGCATCTAGGACAAATCATTGAAAATACAGAATTACGTGGTTTTTTGAAAGAACGACTACCCGATTACATGATACCCTCTGTTTTTGTAACAAAAGAAACCCTGCCACTCACGCCCAACGGTAAGATAGACCGCCGAACACTCGTAGGGTGGGTAGAACGTAGCGAAACCCACCAATTTCAGTTATCAGAAAATACCTTTGTTGCACCTCGGACACCAGAGGAGGAATTGTTAGCGGGCATTTGGGCTGACCTGTTGGGCATTGAACGAGTCGGTGTCCATGACAATTTTTTTGAAATTGGCGGCCATTCTCTGCTCGCCACCCAAGTCATGTCCCGGCTACGTGACACCTTTGCGGTTGAATTACCGCTACGCTTGCTGTTTGAATCACCGACGATAGCAGAATTAAGCAATCAGATTGTGACTTTTCGGAGAAAACAGTCGGTGGGCACTATGATCGTTTCTCTACCAACCATCGTGCCCACACCCGAACAGCGTTATCAGCCTTTTCCGCTCACGGATATTCAACAAGCCTACTGGCTGGGCCGCAATGGCACCTTTGAATTGGGCAATGTTGCTACGCATGGTTACGTGGAATTGGACTGTGATGGTTTAGACTTGAAACGATTAAACCGCGCTTGGCAAATTTTAATAGAACGTCATGAGATGTTACGGATGGTGGTATTACCCACCGGTCAACAACAGATTCTTGAACAGGTACCACCCTATCAAATTACCGTCATGGATTTGTGCGGGCAAACACCTGACATCGTCACGACTGAACTTGAAGCCATTCGCCAGCAGATGTCCCATCAAGTCCTACCGGCGGACCAATGGCCCTTATTTGATATTCGGGCCACGCGCCTAGACAAACAACGTATTCGGCTTCATTTAAGCTCTGATGCCTTGATTGCTGATGCTTGGGGTCTGCAAATTATTGCCAAAGAGTGGTTGCAACTGTACCAAAATCCAGACCGGCAATTGACACCATTAACCTTGTCATTTCGGGACTATGTGCTGGCCGAACAAGCCTGGCAAAAAACCGAAGGCTATCAACGTTTTCTCGCCTATTGGTTGAACCGCCTAGATACCCTGCCACCGGCCCCACAACTGCCCTTAGCTCAGAATCCGGCTACCATCACCCAGCCCCAGTTCCAACGTCGCAGTGCCCAACTTGATTCAGACCATTGGCAACCATTAAAACAACGGGCCAGCCAAGCGGGACTGAGTCCTTCTGGTGTGTTGCTGGCTGCTTTTGCAGATATTTTAACCCTCTGGAGTAAACAACCCCGATTGACCCTCAATTTAACGCTGTTTAATCGGTTGCCCATTCATCCACAAGTTAATGATATTGTTGGAGATTTTACCTCATTGCTACTGGTAGCCGTAGATAATTCCAAACCCGACACCTTTACGGCTCGTGCGAGGCGTATCCAACAACAGTTATGGGAAGATTTGGAACATCGCTATGTGAGTGGGGTGCGTGTGCAACGAGAATTAGCTCGCCAACAGGGCGACTTTCAAAAGGCGACGATGCCCATCGTTTTTACAAGTACGTTAACGTTAAACTTTGAACAAGAGGTATCCTTAAAGCCGTTCGGAGAAGTTGTCTACAGCATCACTCAAACCCCCCAAGTATGGTTAGACCATCAAGTCTCTGAGAAGGAAGGCCAATTAGTTTTCAACTGGGATGCTGTAGAGGCGTTGTTCCCGGCCGGTCTTCTGGATGATATGTTTGAAGCCTACTGTCGTTTTCTGCGCGAATTGGCGAAATCAGACTCAGCATGGCAGGCGACCACGACTCAATTCTTGATACCCCCGCCCCAGCTTTCGCAACGAGCGTCTGTCAATGCGACCGAGGCACCGATTTCTGATGAAATGTTACACACTTTGTTCATCGCCCAATTGCCCACTCGCGGACATGAATATGCGGTGATTTCACCACAACGCAATTTGACCTATTTGGAATTATCGCAATTAGCCAACCAAGTGGGTTTCAAGTTGCGGCAATTGGGCGCGTCTCCGAATACGTTGGTTGCCATCGTGATGGAAAAGGGGTGGGAACAAGTCGTCGCCGTCTTGGGTGTGCTGATGTCGGGTGCGGCTTATTTACCCATTGATCCAGAATGGCCCAAGGAACGCCAATGGTATCTTTTTGAACAAGGAGAAGTTAAACTTGTTTTGACCCAATCTCAATTGAATCAACAGTTGGCGTGGCCTAATAGCATTCAGCGATTGTGTCTGGATAATGACGATTTTTCAGAGATAGAGAATAGTTCGTTGGAGATAATTCAGAAACCAAAGGACTTAGCTTATGTGATTTTCACTTCAGGTTCCACCGGTCAACCCAAGGGGGTGATGATTGATCATCGTGGTGCGGTGAATACGATTACTGATATCAATCAGCGTTTTGGTGTGGGTTATCAAGATCGTGTTCTCGCTTTATCCGCGTTGAGTTTTGATCTGTCCGTCTACGATATTTTCGGCCTGTTGGCCGCCGGTGGTACAATCATCATACCAGACGCTCACGCGACAAGAGAACCCGCGCATTGGCTGGCTCTGATGAGCCAACACCAAGTGACCGTCTGGAATACCGTGCCGGCCTTAATGCATATGCTCGTGGATTATGTTGGCGAACGCTCACAAAGGGTGGCGCAATCTCTACGTTTAACGCTTATGAGTGGTGATTGGATTCCGTTAAACTTACCACAGAGAATCAAATCATTGCGGCCAAACGCTCAGGTAATCAGTTTAGGTGGAGCGACAGAAGCCTCTATTTGGTCTATCTCTTATCCGATTGAAACCGTTGAGCCAACGTGGAAAAGTATTCCTTATGGTAAACCATTAACCAATCAAACTTTCCATGTTTTCAATGAGTTATTGGTACCTTGTCCAGTGTGGGTACCCGGACAACTTTATATTGGCGGAATCGGATTAGCGTTGGGCTACTGGCGAGATGAGGAAAAAACGCAGAACAGTTTTGTTATTCATCCTCACACCCAAGAACGGTTGTATAAAACCGGCGATTTAGGACGTTATTTGCCAGATGGCAATATTGAGTTTTTGGGACGCCTCGATAATCAGGTGAAAATTCGTGGTTATCGGATTGAACTGGGTGAGATTGAAACCGCTTTGCAACAACATCGAGCGATTAAAGATGCGGTGGTCAATGTTGTCGGAGACTCACGACAAAATCAACAATTGGTGGCTTATCTGGTTCCCCATCAAAGTCAAGAAGAAGATTACGCGCCTGATGAAACTAAAGATGTGATACTCGATCCGGTAGAACGTTTGGAATTTAAACTCAAGCAACCGGGATTACGTCAACCGTTATCAGAGCAAACCAGCATCCCATTATTCCAGCCCGAGTTTGATGAGACACTGACTCAAACTTATTTAGAACGCCAGAGCTATCGGCAATTTGTGGTGGAACCGATTTCATTTCAACAGTTGAGTTTATTGTTAAGTAGCTTGTTACAAATGAAAGTGGCGGGTGCCCCGTTACCTAAATATCGCTATCCGTCCGCGGGTAATCTTTATCCGGTACAAACTTATTTATCTGTCAAACCCAACCGGGTAGCAGGGCTGGAAGGAGGCATCTACTATTATCATCCGGCTGAACATCGTTTGGTATTGCTTCATGCCGGTGACGGAATAGGAGAAAATGCGTATGGTGAATATGGCGGCTTCAATCAACGGATTTTTGAGCCATCGGCCTTTTCTCTGTTTTTGATAGGCCAACTCAATGCAATTACGCCGCTTTATGGCGATTGGGCCAGAGATTTTTGTCTGTTGGAAGCCGGTTATATGAGCCAGTTATTGATGGAAATGGCCCCCAAACATCAAATAGGCCTGTGTCCCATTGGCAACTTGGACTTTGAAACGAACCGGGCGTTATTCTGCTTGGAGGACAGTCAGATTCTCCTTCACAGTTTTTTGGGCGGAAAAATAGTACCTGCTCAAACCCAGCAATGGTTACACGCTGCTCATCAGTCAGTTTCTATCACAGAATCGTTACAACATTACCTAGAGCAGAAATTGCCGGCGTACATGATTCCTTCTACTTATATTCGCTTGGATGCACTACCGCTGACGGCGAATGGCAAGGTGGATCGCAATGCGTTGCCAGTACCAGAACATCACACGCTTTCCAAGGAGTTGAATTTATCAACCGCTACTTTTGTCGCTCCTCGAACTTCAGAGGAAAAACTATTGGCCAGTATTTGGTCAGAGATTTTAGGTCTAAAAAAAGTAGGAATTCACGACGATTTCTTTGAAAAGGGGGGGGATTCTCTGCTTGCTATACAACTTTTATCACGGATACGTGAGACTTGGTCAGTCGAACTGCCGCTACGTTACCTATTTGAGTCACCCACCGTGGCTGGAATTGTCCAAGTGATTGATGATCTTCTTATCCGCCAGGAAGAAAGGGTTGCAACAAAGCCTCTCATCGATTTGAATGCAGAAGCCGTATTAGAATCCACCATTCAACTGCCTACAGTTTCGGCTCAGGTACCGGCAACAAAACCTCAGTCGATATTTTTGACCGGCGCTACGGGCTTTTTAGGGACTTATTTGCTTTATGAGCTACTTGTACAAACGACAGCAGACATTTATTGCTTAGTTCGTTCTTCCAGTACATCCGAAGGCCAAAAGAGACTAGAAGATAAGCTTAATGCCTATTCGTTGTGGAATGAGGCCTTTCGTTCCAGAATCATACCCATTATTGGTGATTTTTCTAAACCCTTGTTAGGAATACCAGAACCACAGTTTCGTCACCTCGCTAATCAAATCGAGACGATTTATCACAATGGTGCATGGGTTAATCATATTTATCCGTACTCAGCGCTGAAAAAAGCGAATGTTCTTGGCACTCAAGAAGTGTTAAAATTAGCGACTCAAATCAGGGCCAAACCCGTACATTTTATTTCAACCATCGCGGTACTTTTTTCAGCACGAGAGACTGAATTCAACACACTAATGGAATCCGATCATCTTGAAGGTAATCAACTGATTGAGAGTGGCTATGCTCAGAGTAAATGGGTGGCGGAAAATTTAGTGAGCCAAGCGCGTAATAGAGGGCTTCCCGTGTGTATCTATAGACCTGCCATCATAAGCGGACACAGCCAAACGGGTATCTCGAACACCAGCGATTTTTTCAGCCTCGTCATCAAAGGCTGTATTCAACTTGGCAAGGTACCTATTATGGAAGAGCAAGAAGGCGGGAATATGGTACCGGTGGACTATGTCAGTCGCGCTATTATCCATCTGTCGCAGCAACCTGAGTTATTAGGAAAGACTTTCCATTTAGCGAATACCCATCGTACTCGATGGAATGCTCTCTCTAATTGGGTGTGTTCCTTGGGTTATTCACTTGAACCTATCGCATACGACAAGTGGCGAACCGAACTCAGTCATCAAAAAGAAAATGCTTTGTACCCTCTCTTATCTATGCTTTCGAGAGAACGGTTTTCTGACGAGCGGCAAGAAGCCAGAAAAGGCGTACAGATTGATTGTCAGAATACGCTTAAAGGACTGGCAGGTACTGAGATTGCGTGTCCATCTGTTGATAGCAAATTACTGGCCCTCTACTTTTCCAACTTTTGGAGTAGCGGTTTTTTGGATGCCCTACACTAGGGTATTGACATAGATAGAACTTTTACAGTTTTGGGGGTTCAATACCAATAAAAATTAGGCACATGGCATGGACTCCCAAAGAAAGCGGACTTATTAGGAGTCCAAGTTTCAACTTTGGAATCCTGATGCCCAAACTAAAGTTTGGACTCCGGATAACTCCCAACGCTTGCCGCTTTGGACGAGCGCTTCTGAATAACCTACTCACTGGAAAGCCCTACGGGGTTGAGGTTTTTTTACCTTTACCCCAAGTTTAACCTCACTGCCATTAAGCTAAGCAATAAAACATCTATAAAAAGTCTCAATAATGAAACGCGATAGAGGGCCATCACTTAATTTGAAAACATCCAAAGTATTTTATGGCCCTAAAACCATACAGTCCAAATAGCCATGCGAATATCTAGCGATTAAATGAAGAATGAACCAAGATGTCATTTCGAGTCCCGACGATCCATATCCCGACAGGGAACAGATAAGAACTTGAACTTGAACTTAAACTTGAGAAACCTTATATGATAAATTTAATTAAATACTTTTTTATAAAACATACATTGATTTAATCGTATTAAATAGTTTAATGTCAAGTTTTCAAAGGTTTACCAAACCTCTGAGGCAGAAGCCAGAACTTATCAGGATAACTAGACTTGTTTACAAACTCTAAAAATTCAGTTGGAGAACAGAATTGATGACTATTCCTAACTACAAAATTATTACCCAAATTTATGAAACTGCTAACTCGGTGGTATATCGTGGAATCAGACGTGAGGATAATCATCCCGTGATCCTCAAACGCCTGAAAGAGGACTATCCCACGCAGGAGAAATTGAACCACTATCGGCAAGAGTATGAAATCACGCAGAGTCTTAATCTTGCTGGGGTTATCACAATCTACGGCCTTGAAAAATACCAAAACACCCTCTTCCTCGTTTTGGAAGATTTTGGGGGGGAGTCCTTAAAACACTGGATGCGCCAAAGGCGCTTGACGGTCAAAGACTTTTTGTCATTGGCCGTGGCGATGGCCGACAGTTTAGGCCATATTCACGCGGCTAACCTCATCCATAAGGATATCAATCCTTCTAATTTGGTGTGGAATCCTCAGACGAATCAGCTCAAACTGATTGATTTTGGCATTGCTAGTCGGCTACCACGGGAAAATCCCACGCTTAAAAACCCTAACCAGTTGGAAGGCACCTTGCCCTACCTTTCTCCGGAGCAAACCGGCCGCATGAATTGTACCCTTGATTGGCGCACCGATTTGTATTCTTTGGGTGTCACCTTTTATGAAATGTTAACCGGGAAAGTGCCCTTTGACTCAGAAGATTCATTGGAATTAGTACATTGTCATATTGCTAAAACCCCCACCCCGGTTAGCGAAGTACAACATGAGGTGCCCCCTATTTTGTCAAACATTGTGGTAAAGTTGATGACAAAAAATGTTGAAGCTCGCTACCAATCGGCTTTTGGTTTAAAGGCAGATTTGGAGAACTGTTGCCTTCAATTGGAAGACTCTGGCAAAATTAAAGCATTTGCTTTGGCACAAAACGACTTTTCGGGCTATTTCCAAATTCCCCAAAAACTCTATGGTCGAGAATCCGAGATCAAGACCTTATTGCAAGCGTTTGAAAGAGTCAGTTTTGGTGCGGCCGAAATGATGTTAGTCGCCGGTTATTCCGGCGTGGGCAAATCGGCGTTGGTGCGTGAAGTGCATAAACCGATGACTGAAAAGCAGGGCTATTTTGCGGCCGGCAAGTTTGACCAATACCAGCGCAATATTCCTTATTCGGCCATAAGCCAAGCCTTTAATGAATTTTGTGACTATTTGTTAACAGAAAGCACCGAGAAATTAAACCAATGGCGAAAACAAATTCTCACCGCAGTAGGTAACAATGGGCAAGTTTTACTGGAAGTCATTCCACAATTGGGATTAGTGATAGGCCATCAACCGGCCGTCGTCCAAGTTGGCCCCACCGAGGCGCAAAACCGCTTTAATCTGGTTTTTCAAAACTTTTTCCGGGCGATTTGCCGACAAGAGCATCCATTGGTGCTGTTTATAGATGATTTACAATGGGCAGATTTGGCCTCGCTAACGCTGTTGAAATTGTTGATGACCGAGGCTGAGAGCGGTTATTTTTTAATCATTGGGGCTTATCGAGACAATGAGGTAGATGCGGCCCATCCGTTGATGGTAGCGGTGGAAGAAGTGAAAGTTCAAGCTGTTGTTAATACCATGACACTACCCAATTTGTCCTATCAAGATGTCAACAGGTTAACGGCCGAAGCATTAAACTGTGAACTCGGTAAGGCGGCAGCTTTGACGGAGTTAGTCTATGACAAAACCCAAGGTAATGCCTTTTTTACCAGAGAGTTCTTAGAATCGTTGTATGAACAAGAATTACTCAGATTTGAGTGGCAGACGCACCAATGGCAATGGAACATGGATAAAATCGCGGCTCAAGAACTCACTGATAATGTGGTGGACTTGATGGCTGGGAAAATAGCCAAATTGCCGTATCAAACGCAAACGATTTTGAAGTTGGCAGCCGCTATCGGTAACCTGTTTGATTTGAACACATTATCTGTTATCGCCCAAGACTCCCCAACAAACACCTTAGCACCGTTGTGGCAGGCGTTAACAGAAGGCTTACTCCTCCCATTGGATGATAACTATAAAAATGGGGAAGAACTCGCCAAAAATCCGCTGATCGTCCATTTTAAATTCCAACACGACCGCGTCCAGCAAGCAGCCTACTCCTTAATAGCCGAACCGGACCAACTGGCACTCCATTTGCAAATTGGTCAGCTATTATTAGCTAACACGCCCAATGACCAATTGGAAGAACACATTTTTGATATCGTGAATCACTTTAATCAAGCACTCGCTATCATTAATGAGGAAGCTGAAAAATTCCAGTTGGCGGAATTAAATTTACGCGCCGGACAAAAAGCCATAACGGCTTTGGCTTTTCAACCGGCTTTGGCTTATCTGCAAACGGCTCTTGAGTTATTAGAAAACGATGCTTGGCAAAAGCACTATGCATTCTGTTTACAACTCTACACTCAAGCCGCCGAGGCGGCCTTTCTTAACGCTGAGTTTGAGCTGATGGACAAATGGGGACAGGTGGTATTGCAACAAGCCAAAACCGGGCTAGATCGACTGAAAATATACGAAATCCAAATTGAGGCCTATTCGATTCAGGATAAACTGGAAGCGGCGTTGAACAAAGGGTTATCCGTTTTAAACGAATGGGGAATCAGTTTTCCTGATCAACCGACTGATTTGGATATTCAAAAGGCATTGACGGAAACCCAATCTATTTTAAGCAATCAGCCTATAGAACTGTATAATATGCCCAATATAACTGCGCATGACAAGCTGTCTATCATGCGGATTGTATCAGCATTAATTTATGTTTCTTATATAGTGGCACCTAAGTTACTACCACTGTTAACCTGTTTCCAAGTCAATTTTTCACTCAAACACGGTAATGCAGAAGGGTCCGCTGTGGGCTATATTGTTTATGGTCAATTGGTATGTTGTCTAGCAGGAGACATTGACGTAGGCTTTCAATTTAGCAAGCAGGCTTTAAGGTTGGTGGAACAGTTTCCTAACTTTAAGTCTAGGATATTGGCGACATTTGTATCTGGGCTAAGACATTGGAAAGAGCACCTTAGGGAGAGTCTCAAGCCTTCATTGGAAGGATATCAAAGTGGACTGGAAATAGGTGATTTCATCGGCAGTGGCCTTAACGCATCTTTTTACTGCATGCATCTCTATTTTATAGGTAAGGAATTGACCTCCTTAGAACATGAGATGGTTGTCTACAATCATTCCCTTGTTCAACTCAAGCAAGATGTTATTTTAGTGTGGACTGAAGTTACTCAGCAGACGGTTTTGAATTTGATAGGGCGGACTTCGGCAGATTCGCCACCATACTATTTAGGTGGTGAAGCATTTAACGAGAATGAAAGAGTGCCTCTGGATGACTTGGGCTTTATCGCTTTGTATTTAAACAAACTGATTCTCAGTTATTTGTTTCATGCCTATCCTCAAGCGGTTGAAAATGCTTCCCTCGTGGCAAAATATTTAACAGACATTGTAGGAGAAATCTTTCAGCATCTCTTCCACTTTTACGAGTCTCTGGCAAGGCTGGCGGTATATCCTGATTCTCTACCGCCAGAACAAGCCAGTATCCTCGACAAGGTCGCTGCTAATCAGGAAAAAATGCAGAAATGGGCCACACATGCGCCAATGAATTTTTTGCATAAGTTTTATCTGGTGGAAGCAGAACGTTGTCGGGTGTTGGGTAAAGATGGTGATGCTAGGGAATTTTATGATAAAGCCATTGCTTTAGCTCAAGAGCATGAGTATCTCAATGAGGAGGCATTGGCATACGAGCTTGCCGGGCAGTTTTATCTGGCAAAAGGTTTGCCTAAGCTCGCCCAAGTCTACTTGCGTGATGCTCACTATGCTTATCAGCGTTGGGGTGCGCTGGCGAAGGTTAAGGATTTAGAGGAAAGATACCCGCAATTTCTCGCCAAGCCCATTTCAACACCGGTTCAGACGACTATTACGAAAACGCCGGCTGCCACTTTAATGGAACCGACTTCTCTAACGAGTTATTCTAGCTTGTTAGATATAAGTAGTGTGGTGAAGGCTTCTCAAACCCTGTCTGGGGAAATCGTGCTGGAGCGTCTTAAGATAAAAATGATGCATTTGGTGATTGAAAATGCCGGTGCTGAAAAAGGTTTTTTGTTATTGCCTCAAAAATACCAATGGTTTATCGAAGCCGAAGGCAACGTTGGGAGTGAGGAAGTCAACGTGTTGCAGTCCATTCCGGTTGAAGAATCTCAGCAGATGGCCGCCAGCATTATCCATTATGTGGCCCGCACACAACTTCATCTGGTGTTGGATAATGCCACTGAAGCGGAGCAATTTAGCCGTGATCCGTATATTGTCAAACACCGTCCCAAATCGGTGTTATGTGCGCCGTTAGTTAATCAAGGGCAATTGACAGGTATCCTATATTTAGAGAACAACTTAACCGAAGGCGCTTTTACGCCAGATCGTTTGGAAGTGCTTCAAGTGTTGTCTTCGCAAATCGCGATATCGATTGAAAACGCGCTGTTGTATCGGACGCTGGAACAAAAAGTCGAAGAACGTACCGCTCAATTGGCACAAGCCAATACTCAATTGGCCGATGCCAACCAACAAATTATGGGCTTGAATGAGCAACTGAAATCAGAAAACCTCCGCATGAGTGCCGAGTTGGACGTGTCGCGGCAACTGCAACAAATGTTGTTACCGCGGCAAGATGAACTGAGTCAAATCAAGGAATTAGACATTGCTGGATTTATGGAACCGGCTGATGAAGTGGGTGGCGATTACTACGATGTTCTCCAACACAATGGACGGATTCTGTTTGGGATTGGTGATGTGACAGGACATGGATTAGAAAGCGGGGTGCTTGCGATTATGGTGCAAGCGGCGGTACGTGCTCTGCTCTGTAATAATGAAACCGATCCGGTGAGATTTTTGTCGGCGCTCAACCAAACGGTTTATAGCAATGTGCAGCGGATGGAATCGGAGAAAAATCTGACGTTTGCGCTGTTAGAATATTATGAGAATACCGTGCATTTAAGCGGCCAACATGAAGAGATGATTGTGGTGCGAAAGGGCCAGGTTGAATGTATAGACACGGACGAGTTAGGGTTCCCGATTGGCTTAGAAGAAGACATTGCCGCGTTTGTGGCACAGGAAAAAGTGACGTTGAATGCGGGCGATGTGGTCGTACTTTATACTGATGGTATCACAGAAGCGGAAAATCTTGACAGAGAACAATATGGGTTAGAACGGTTGTGTGAGGCCGTCAAACAAAACTGGCAATGTTCAGCCAAGGATATCCGGCAAGCGGTGATTGAAGATGTGCGGCAATATATTGGGAAACAAAAAGTGTTTGATGACATTACTTTGCTGGTGCTTAAGCAGAAATGATAAGGCGATTACAAGATTTATCAAGGAGTCCAAGATTTATCAAGGAGTCCAAGATTTATCAAGGAGTCCAAGATTTATCAAGGAGTCCAAGATTTATCAAGGAGTCCAAGATTTATCAAGGAGTCCAAGATTTATCTTGGACAAGGACTCGTACAAGCTAACCTTGTACGGCATCGTATGTGTCAGTAAAAGTGGGCCATGTTGTAGAATTGATAAGCCTTAGTTTTGTAATGGCCCATTTTGACGCAAAGTCAATTTTTTTAGGAATTATATATATTTTCAGATAATTATATAGTCTCCTTTAGGAGACTTTCGCTTTCAGACAACGGTTTAGCTGTTGGCTGCCAAAGAAATTATTTACCTGAAAATCTATACAAACTTACAAAGTTAAGGCGATAAATCGCCTACTACAAACAGGTTCGTTGTATTTTTTATATTATTTGCTATATTAGTTATTAACTAAGCAGACAAGGAACAATCAATGAACAAACAATCAACGAACAAACAATCATTAGTCTTAGTCGTAGACGATAATCCGCAGAACCTTAAAGTGTTGGGGAACACGCTGAGGGAAAATGGCTTGAGGGTAGCCATTGCTAAAAATGGTGCTGGGGCATTGGCGCTTGTAAAAAAGAACCCGCCTGATCTGATTTTGCTGGATGTGATGATGCCAGAAATGGACGGCTTTGAAGTTTGTAAACGACTCAAGCAACAAGCCGCCACGAAAGAGATTCCAGTGATTTTTCTGACGGCCAAAATCGAAAAAGAGGATATTATCGAAGGCTTGGAGGTGGGGGCGGTTGATTATGTGACTAAACCTTTTAATATCAAGGAGTTAATGGCGAGAGTCCATACGCACCTTGAACTCAAAGCGGCAAGAGATACTATTTTCTTACAAAAAGAAGAACTGAAACAAGCCAATGCCGCTAAAGACAAATTTTTTTCCATCATCTCGCATGATTTAGGTAATTTGTTCAATACGTTAATTGGTTTTACGTCGCTACTCTCCGCGCAAAATGAACAACTGAGTGCCGTTCAAAAAGAGGACTTTGTTCAGCGTTTGCTGCAAGTCTCAAAGAAAGGTTATAGTTTATTGAGTAACCTGTTACAATGGTCAAGTTCGCAAACTGGCCGAATAGCGTGTAAACTAGCGACATTCAATTTGAAAGAGATTGTTGTTGAAAATATTGAATTATTAAGCAGTAACGCCAAAGCTAAAAGTATCGAGCTGTCTTCGTCTATTTCGGATACTGCCACGGTTTTTGCTGACCAAAATATGCTTGATACGGTCATCAGAAACCTGGTGTCAAATGCCCTCAAATTCACGCCGACAAACGGTAGGGTGGAAATAAGCGCAAAAAAAACAGACACGGAGGTTGAAATCTCAATATCAGACACTGGGGTTGGCATAAGCCCTCAAGACATTGAGAAGCTTTTTAGAATTGATATGAGTCATACCACGATTGGAACTAACGACGAAAAAGGCACCGGCTTAGGTTTGGTTTTATGCAAAGAGTTTGTCGAAAAAAACGGCGGTACTATCTGGGTTGAAAGTGAAGTAGGAAAAGGGAGTCGATTTTATATACGTCTGCCTTCGCAAGCTAGTACAACGAATTAGGAAATCAATCGTCATGGTTAGTTGAATGTGAATAGCTTAAGGAAAACCTGGGGAAGGGCCGAGGAGGGCCCAACCCCGATAGGGGTTGAATATGAAACGTAGTAATGAGCGAAGCGAGATAATAGCTTA
>Ga0190315_1000023_pt1 | contig 98710 bp, 80 predicted proteins | sample 48701101_MG_FD_161673 | JGI IMG/M metagenome (GOLD analysis project Ga0190315, IMG submission 161673) | Hydrothermal vent sediment bacterial communities from Southern Trench, Guaymas Basin, Mexico - 4870-11-0-1_MG | ecosystem: Environmental > Aquatic > Marine > Hydrothermal vents > Sediment ...
TCGCTTGGTTAGAAAAATGTCACAGACTTTGGAAAAATTGTGAACGCAAACTAGACACTTCTGCTCAAATGGTGGTTTTAGCCTTTATTTCTTTACTTCTAAAAAGATATTGAACAGGCTCTTAGATTTAAGCGTCATAAAAAGGATCAATCCAAAGTCGTTGTTTTGGGGCATTCCTCAGTAGACATTATACGCAATTTAAGCAGAAGCCTTGATTTGTTGAATGCCAGATTGAACTATGCTTTGAAACCCCGATTTATCCTGAATGCACAAGAACAACTTGAGTTCGTGAAAATGCCTCAGTTATCAGAAATGGAATATCATCAGGTGTTGGGTTTAAAAACACCACAGTTTGTATTGGAACATGACAATTTTTATCCTGGTGGGCCTACTGGCATAACTCCGTTCCGATTTCCTTATACTTACTCCATTTTTAAAAATAGGGGCAATTTTCGCTTGCGTGCTAAATTAGCTGGCAAACCCAGTTATGGGGAATTTTATATGCCGAATCACCCTTCTGGTAGTTTGGAAATTGCAACAAAGCTTATCAAACAGTTCTACTATGAGGTTTTGAGACGGAAACAAGAGCCCGTGATTGTCTTTTTTGCTAATCAAAATGATGTGGTTTACTATCGCAAGGTTCAGCGTTGGAGCTATCAAAACCTGATGGACGCACTAGAAGTTAACAATATTCCCTACCTCAACTTTGGCCCCTATCTCATTGAATATATGGGAGATAGAAATGTCAATGAGATTTTTATATCCGGCCATTACAATGAAGAAGGTAATCTGGAATTTGCTAAGTTCATGTATCAGCATTTAAAAAATCGTTTTGGTAGCGAATAACTCTGATCTGATTTGTAATGTGTCTCAAGGATGATTTTGAGCGAGCGTAGCTATAGTTTGTCAGATTAAATATGTTGGCCTTGAACATAGTGGATTATCAAGGCGTTGATAACTGATTTCCACATTTCACGCTAAAGTTTCGCGAAGCGAAACTTAAGCGTGAGCCGAAGGCCAGCGAAGCTAAATACAGTTTTTGCGCGCAAAAACTTTAGCGTGGAACTGATAACTGAAAAACGATAGAAGCGAGGCTGGGTAGAGCAATAGCAAACCACAATCTTTGGCTATCCTCCAAATGCCCTACACAAGTAAGCCCCCAATTGGGGGCTTTTTCTCGTTCCTAAACGTGTGGGGAAATAGGGAATTAACCCTTCTTTATTAGGTACTATGCGAATTAAATGATATAAAACATCAACACAGAGATCACGGAGGTACACAGAGGGAGGTATAGGATGATTATCAGGTAGTGATGCAATAGGGGTGAGCTTCTGATAGAACGCTGATTTGACTGATTGTGATGATTGACGCTGATTTTTAATCAGTCCAATCCGTTGTTTGAGCTTGTCGAAAAAGCGTTATCTCACTTTTAAATCTCCATCACCTACATTGCATCACTATCCAATTACTGTTATTCGCTATTCGCTATTCGCTAACGAATAGGGTAAATCCATCAACTGTAAGCATTCACCTTGTTGGCTTTGCCAATGGATATCATCTGATTCAGCACTGCTGATTTGAATCACCGCTAAAACAATCACGCTACCATCAGGATGTGCTTGGGCATTGACAATTTTCCCGACACTTTGCTCATTATTGCTCACATACAGCGCATCACCCGGTTGCGAGAAAATATCCGTTTCTATTTTCGCAAGATACATACGGCGTTTTAGGCTACCCAGGTATTGTGTACGGGCAACAATTTCTTGTCCGGTATAGCACCCTTTTTTAAAACTGACTCCATTTATCGCTTGATAATTCACCATTTGCGGCACAAAGGCTTCTGCCGTTGCTGGAACTATTTGCGGTAAACCGGCCAAAATATCTAATAATTGCCAAGCATCCGCGCTAATTTGTTCCGCTTTTTCAGCGAGACAGGCCGATAGATTTTGCTGCGTTTCGCTGAATACGATATAACGTGGCGGCCCTCCTGGAATGCGTAGCACTGTGATTTGATCGTTTGTGAAACTGGCATCAATCTCAGTGGGTGGCGCAAAGCCTAAACAATCCGTTAAGTGTTGTGTACCCCCGGCAATACCGATGCGCGATAATCTCTCGCTCACTTCTTCAAGTTTGACATCGGTACGCAGTACATACATCCGCAACCGTTTAAGCGTCAAATCTAAACTCTCTCGCGGTAACACTATATAATAAGCGGTGTCGCGTTTGAACAAGCGAAAATTCACGATGATACGGCCTTTAGCACTACACAAGGCACTCAATTGACTTTGTTTTTCAGTGACTTGGCGCACATCATTAGTCAATTGCCCCTGCAAAAAGGTTTCAGCATCACGCCCACTGACTTTAATTAAGCCTAAATGTGATAAATCAGTCATCACTTCACCATGCAATGCTTGTTGTAAAAAATTCTCCATGTTTTCCTCAGTTCAGTTATCAGTTATCAGTTATCAGTTATCATCTTTTTATAGAAAAATAATTTTAGGGCGTGTTCGCCCTAACGTGCTATCCGATCAGTGTTTGACTGACGAATAGGGTGTCTGCCGCTGTTTATCATGTTGATACAGACGATAATCAACAAATTCAGCAATGTTATCAAACTGCATAAACGGATTACCCTCTAACTGTTCGCCAAGAGTAGAAGAGGGGCTGTGGGCATAATGATGTCCAGGATGTATAACGGTTTCTGGGGGTAATTCGCTCCCCAGTTTTTTGAGTGAGTGATACATTTGTTCAGCATCGCCACCTTCTAAATCACAGCGCCCACAGGCATAGACAAATAAAGTATCGCCTGTTATCAAATGCCCATCAAGATAATAACAAACCGAGCCGGGCGTATGCCCTGGCGTGTGCCAAACGTCAATCTGGGTGTTACCCAACTGGATGGTATCGCCGCCTTCATGCAGTACCGGTTTATTTAATTGATAACCCCAAAATGCGGCCTCTGTTTTTGACAAATGCACCTGGGCATCGTAAGTCTTTAATATCTCAGCCAATCCATTAGTATGATCGTGGTGGCTATGCGTGAGTAAAATATCAGTGATTTGTAAACCTTGATGTTGTGCAAGCATAATGACTTTAGGCATTTCCCAAGCGGGATCGACTATCGCAGCGCGTTTGGAGCTATGATCTTGAATCATATAGATAAAATTTTCCATGGGCCCCAATTCAAGGGCATGGATGGAAAAAGGGCGGGTATTGGTTTTCATAATGGCATCAGGTTTCAACAGGTTAAAATGCAATTATTTTAACACTCAATGTATGTAGAGACGCGATGCTTCGCGTCTCTTGTTTTATCGCGTCTCTTGTTTTATCGCGTCTCTTGTTTTATCGCGTCTCTTGTTTTATCGCATCTCTTGTTTTATCACGTCTCTTATTTTATCGCATCTCTTGTTTTATCACGTCGAAACATCTCACAAACGCTAGGCACAGACGCGAAGCATCGCGTCGAAACAGCACCGTGGATTGATGTCTCACAGACGCGAGGCACAGACGCGAGGCATCGCGTCGAAACATCACTTAACGACAATGAGTTAGAGAAAATTGATAGGTGGTAAGGTTTTTGAGGGCAAAAGCAAACCGATTTGAATCGATCTGCTTTTATTGTGATTACTCTTCTTTAACAACTTGACATTTTCACAGGTTTTAGCTGAACTGCTGAAATTCAGCACTTTGGTGCTGAAATCAGCACCTCAAAAAAATAAATCACTGTTTCTCAATAAAAATTTTTTGATAGAAAGGTGCTGAAATCAGCACCACTCATTTTGTTCAAAAATCCATCAATTCAAGCACGGCATTTTTATCAAGTTCAAATGTCATCGGGCCTATTTCTTTCATCCATTTTGTCAAGTTCAAACTCGCTGAATCAAGTTGAAAACTGATTTTATCAAGTCTCATGTCAATATTAATCAAATAAAATCAAGAACTTAGATGGCACAGACTGTGCTTTATATTGGATACTTTCAAATAATATTACATAAGGAGAAATGTCATGAAAGTTTCTGATAATCACTGCCAAAACCCGTTTAAGTCTGTTTGTATGATTGTTTTGAGTGCTTACTTATTATTTTCTCAAACCGTGATAGCGGCTGAAGCGAGTGATAATGAGAAAGGCTTTATAGAGACTGTGAAAGATATCGTTTCGCCGGGCGGGTAATTAGAGTTTATACCGATTTAACGTAACTCATTGATTTATAAAATTTTTAATTTAAAAATCAATAAAATCAATCACTTATATTAAATCGGTATAATGTCTATTAATTGGATTGGAGTTCAAACTTCGTTCCGAGCTTTGCTCGATCAAGTTGAGTTTGAATGGCAAACTAAAGTTGGAATGTTCCAAAACCCGAGTTCACTTTTCACTTTTCACTGATAACGGTTAACTGATAACGGTTGCGGCCTTTTTGGCAAAATAAGTCAAAATGCCATCGGCACCGGCCCGTTTGATACTCAATAACGATTCCATCATGACGGCCTTTTCATCTAACCATCCGTTTTGGGCAGCTGCCATCAACATGGCGTATTCGCCGCTAACCTGATAGACAAAAGTGGGCGCTTGAAAGGCTGCTTTAACCCGTTGTACGATGTCCAAATAGGGCATACCGGGCTTGATCATTACCATATCAGCCCCTTCTTGCAAATCTAATGCGATTTCACGCAAGGCTTCATCACTGTTGGCGGGATCCATTTGATAGGTATATTTATTGCCGCCACTTAAGGCACCGGCTGAGCCAACTGCGTCACGAAATGGGCCGTAGAAACTGGATGCATATTTGGCTGAATAAGCTAAAATGCGCGTATGCCGATAACCTTCTGCTTCAAGGGCTTGACGGATTTTGCCAATACGCCCATCCATCATGTCTGAAGGCGCAACCACTTCAGCACCGGCTTCGGCATGAGAAACGGCTTGTTTTACCAATACGGCTAGCGTTTCATCGTTGATCACGTAACCACTGTCATCTATTAAACCATCTTGCCCATGTGTGGTAAACGGATCTAATGCCACATCGGTTATCAAGCCTAATTCGGGAAATTCGGCTTTCAGTGCCCGCAGTGCGCGTTGTACCAAACCGTCAGGATTATAAGCTTCACGCGCATCAAGCGATTTTTTATCTTGTGACACGACGGGAAACAAGGCAATAGCGGGTATGCCTAATTTGACTAACTCAGCCGCTTCTTTAAGCAATTCATCGATGGTGAGTCGATATTGATCTGGCATAGAAGCTATGGCAACGCGCTGCTTTTCACCTTCCATGATAAACAGCGGATAAATAAAATCATCAGTGCTGATGGCATTTTCACGCATTAGGCGGCGAGAAAAATCATCACGGCGCATTCTACGCATACGCAAACTCGGAAAGGGGGCTGTATTGTGTAAAGACATATTTTTTACTCTAAGTTATTGTTGGTGAATGGTGGTTTAGTACAACGAATGACGGGCCGATAAACGAATTACCCCCCCTAAATCTATAGTGAGCTTCCTTTCGTCGCCATTTATCAAACTTTCGCCATTGAGGTTTAACAAATTAATTAAGGCTCGTTATGCCTTATTCGTTTATGGGCCCGTCATTCGTTGTACTCACCTATTATATTCTACCGAATTTAAGACCAAAAAAATCCCCTCAAAGAGGGGATTAAATGAATTTAGGATGAATTTCATTGTATGCAAAGCCATCAATCCAAGTTATGGTGAATTACCATTGAAATATAGCGTTTCCCAATTGAATGAACCGAAGGTTCAGCGAAGCTAAGTACAAATTATTATCGTTCCAAATTTATTTTGCGGCCTGATCGGAGTGCCAAATTTATTTTGCGGTTCGATTTTCTTGATATAACTGTACGTTTTTTAATCACTCTATGACAATAGAGATATTGTTATCATTATTGTGTGGCAAGTATCAATCACGCTTAAAAACACTGAGCGCAATAAAAAGGGTAAATTATCTGCTAGACATAATTTACCCTATAAACAACTACAAATCGCATCGTACAATGTGTAGTTTGTTTAGGCCCTGAGCGCAGTGGAAAGGGGGGGGGAGCCGGGCTTGAAGGCATAACCCACCCAAAAAAAAACAAACTGCCTAGCACAATTTGTCCTTTTTTTTAATCCGAAAGAAATTTTGGCAAACTAAAAAGTGAAAATGCCCGTTTTCTCATGCTATAAATACATCCAACTAATCCCTTCAATATCATTGTATGGGCTATTTTGCAAAAAGGCGCTGTCTGCTATTGAGCAATTCTCAATGTCAAAGGAATGAATCCCAGTATCATTGGCTTGATGTACAGCAAACAATAAGCTGCCATCGGGTAACATGGAAAGGGCTTCTACTTCTGATGGAAAGCGATCACTGGTTTTTTCTAGTACACCTGTTTCATAGATGTGCTCATATAAGCCCGTGCTTTTAGCACCATACCGTTTTTTGCCGTCGTTATGCTAAGTGATGCCTTCAACTCAGATTCAAAATGAATTCTTGTTTTTCATGACACGATTGATTGCTAATTCAGGCTATCAAGATGCTTCTTTCATTTACATAAAGCACATCTCATACCAATTACATTAATTGACTGTTTTAGTAAAGTATTGTGGTTAATTTAACGGGTATAATGATTCAATTTTTGCAAATTGCAAAGCTTAATCGAAAAAACATTTTGCAAGATAAAATGATTAGGATGGCAAGTATTTTTGTTACCGGCCCCCTTAAATTAACTCAACAACCACCCGCTAAAGACGGGTGGGTTAGAGAGCTTGGCGGCTGAAAGCCGGGATACGGGGCGAATAGCCCCGTTAGGGTGCCAGTTCAGAGTCCATTTTAAAATTGTCAGATGGATTAGGTTCAAAATGTTGCTCAATATATTCTTGAATCATTTCATCAGTGACTTGATGCAACTGTTGCACAGAAATAACCTCTTGCCCAAAAATGACGATCCCAATATCGTTTTTTGAGGGCAGGAAATTCTTCAAACAATTTTATGGCACGACGCCCTTTTATTCGTCGTATGATTTCACTGGGGGCGAGATTAGGTGGTGCTGAAACCAAAATAGGTACATCTTCCTTGCTGACGACTCCTTTAAGTATTTTTATTTCAAATGCTTCACAGGTTTGGCGAATTAAATCTCTAACTCGTAAAGCCACATCGCACCAATGGACTTGATATCGACGATAAGTACTTTCGCCAAAAATTTTCAGGTATTTTAATAGAAACAATGTTTATTTGTAATTAGAGACGCTTCGCGATCGCGTCTCTACAATTCGCGGTTTCGTAGAGACGCGATGCCTCGCGTCTCTTTGCGGTAAAATACCTTTTTATTTGTGGTTCAGTACTTATTTAGTAACCCAAACAAAATGGTATTCAATATTATAAACCGTGTGACTGCCATAGCGGTATTCCATATATATCCTTTCAATTTCATGGAATAGTTATTTTACACTGAAAGTATTGTGAGATAAATCTGTTCGTCTGAAAGACGAAGGTTTTAACCTTGCGTTTAGAAAATAAAATGTAGGCTGGGAAAGTGTAATTAAATGGTGGGCAAGCGGGCTAAACGATTTGGGGTGTTTTTGAAATCAGGGTAGGTAAGACGATTTGGGGTGTGTTTGAAATATCATGGGATACAGCGATCCCACCTACATTGATCTCAAATCAATGTGTATAAAAATATTTTGCAAGATATGGAAAAGGGAAAGGGGAATGCGAGTGGGTTGCATGATAATCAGATCAAATATTGAAAGTGATTTTATTAATTGCCTGTGGCGATTTGATTGGGTTATAATGCGTTGCGCTGTCATTTTGAAGCAGCAATACGGCTTGATGCTAATTGGCAATTAAGAAATTGTATTTAATTAAGTCTCATACAAATATTAATGCGATTGCTTATCAGTGTCTGTCTTATCCCTTAACAACTTACATGGAGATCATACTTGTGAAAAAGATTTTTTTGAGTGTCGTGACATTGGGCTTTATGCTCATTCAGCCTAGCATTTGGGCTGCTGAATGCTCACAAGTGTGCCAACAGATTTTTAATGACTGCTCAGCACAGGGCCCGGGGCCAGAAGCCTGTCGGCAAATATTCAATGAGGGTGGCCCTCCGAATTGTGAACCAGGCTGTACTATGTCTTTTGTTGAATGCTCATCTGAATGCCAATCAGCATTTCAGGTTTGCTCGCAAAAGATGCCCACTAAAATCTGTTTGGGGGATTTGAACCATGGCAAACTGGCTACATCTGAAATTTGTACACCAGGTTGTAGTATACCTTCTGTTGAATGCTCATCTGAATGCCAATCTGAATTTCAGCATTGCTTGAGATTTGAATCCCCAGGGGTTTGTCGGAATATCTTGAAGCGTGATAACTTGGGAAAACCTGGGCCGTGTACACCAGGCTGTAGTATGCATTCTGTTGAATGCTCATCTCAATGCCAATCCATATTTCAGAAGTGTTTGCACGACTTCTCCCGAGAGCGATGTCATAAATATTTGAACGATGCCCAACTGGCCCCGCCTAAAATCTGTACATCCGGCTGTAGGATGGCTTCTGTTGCTGCCATGGAGAACCCTTCTGCTATGCCTGCTCTCAATTTCAAAGCCTCTCCTGGGGATGGAACATGTGAAGAGGGTTATACCTTAGCAACGCCTCAAGAAGTTCGCGCTAATCCACAGAGTTGCCATGCCCTGGGAATCTGGTATATTGCCCGTCTTGCAAATGGCGGTTCAATAGATGGGCCTGGTTATCGTTGTCAAGTACGTGATAAAGATGATAGAAAGTTGGGTCATTCCTTGTGTAAAAAACAGTAAACTTGGTTGATTAACCGATTCTCTTAACTTTGCAAAAGCCCCTTGGTGTGTAAACCAAGGGGCTTTTTTTATGGCAAAGCTTAATCGAAAAAATATTTGGCAAGATAGGGATAGAGAAAACAGAAAGGAAAGCTAGGAGTGGGTTGAATAAGGAAAAATAGACGCAAGAGGCGCAAGAGACGCAAGAGACGCAAAGATTTCGATTTCTATACGAGCATCTTAAGCGTCTTTAGCGTCTTTAGCGTTTATTTCTTTTTTAATTGATATCAAATTCTATATCTCGCATCAAACTTGAAATCTCTGTGATAACAACCGAAATTTCAATGATGAACTGCGATTAGAATCCTTTGCCAAAGCTTTGATCTGATATTCACTTTTTGGATAGGTTGTTGTGTATAAAGGTGATATGATATAAGTGTTCATAAATATAAGTGTTCATAAAAATAATTTGAGAGGGAACATTTGAGGCTTTTGAAAATAAAGACATAATATGACTAATTTATCCCAAAATCCTGTTGCCAGCCTTGAATTAACCGATCAAGCGGTATGCTGTTGTGGTGATTGGACAGTAGATGGGATTGGCAAGTTAGAGCAGCACATCAATCATTTTTCTTGGCCCACTGCTTCAACGATTTTCTTGGAGGGGAGTACGATTCAAAAGATGGATACTGCTGGAGCATGGCTCTTGTTTCGTACACAACAAGCTTTGGAAAAAAAAGGCCAGTCTGTCGTTTTACAAGGTTTAAGAGTTGAGCATATTGATTTATTACATATGATGGCAAATCATGCTGCTAAATTGCAACAAACGATATCTCCTAAATCCCCTCATTTTTTAGAACGTCTAGGGCGAGAAATGGGAACACGTTTTAATCAAATCATTGATTTTTTAGCCTTTACTGGCGAAACCTTCATGATATTATTACGGTCGCTATTCTTGCCTTCTCGTATCCGTTGGCAGGCTTTATTGGCTAATGTGCATTCAGCCGGTTTGACGGCATTGCCGATTATTGGCTTATTGGCCTTTTTAATGGGCGTGGTACTGGCTTATCAAGGGGGAACTCAGTTAAGCCAATATGGTGCGAACATTTTTATTGTTGATTTAGTTGGCATTACCTTGTTACGTGAGTTAGCGCCCTTATTAACGGCTATTATTGTGGCAGGCCGTAGCGGTTCGGCTTATACGGCTGAAATTGCTACAATGTGCGTCACTGAGGAAATTAATGCCCTTCGCACGATGGGCATTATCCCAATGGAATTGTTAGTCTTGCCTAAGTTATTGGCTTTAATCATTTTAATGCCATTACTGAGTGCTTATGCTGACATTGTGGGTATTTTAGGGGGTATGTTGATAGCGAAGCTGTCATTTGGTGTCAGTTTCACTGATTTTTTGGATCGTCTCCCTCAAGCGGTTTCGTTAACGAATTATTTAATTGGTATTGGTAAATCGCCTATTTTTGCTGCGGTTATTGCCTTAGTGGGCTGTTATCAAGGCTTTCAAGTGAAAGGGGGCGCGGATAGTGTTGGCAAACAAGTGACTGTCAGTGTGGTACAGGCTATTTTTCTAGTCATTGTCGTTGATGCGCTATTTTCGGTATTATTGAGTTGGTTAGGAATAGGATTGATGGGGTGATATTTTTGGTTTGGCGAACAGGCCATTTTAAGGGCGAACGCTTCGCCCCTACATTGGCATTGTCGGCATAATCCATTACAATTATGTTCATTGAAGCCGTTATAATAGTACAACGGATTAACGGTATAAACAGATTAGTTTATTGGTGACATTGAATCAATCCGTTTAATCCGCCAATCCGTTGTACTAAGTTAGCCTTGTCTGAATGATCCATTAACAATTAATTATGTTCACTGAAGCCGTTATAGAAATCAAAGCCTTAGAGACGCGATATGGCCCGATGGTTATCCATGACAACTTAAATCTGACTGTACAACAGGGTGAAATCATCGCCTTAATTGGTGATAGTGGCGTGGGTAAATCCACTTTACTTCATGAAATCATTTTGTTAGAAAAACCTTTTGCAGGTTCCATTAAAGTCTTTGGAAACGAGGTATTGAACCTGAGCGATAAACACGCTTTATGGCTGCACCGTCGTTGTGGGATGATGTTTCAACAGGGCGCGTTATTCAGTTCATTGACGGTTGCGGAAAATGTGGCTATCCCTTTGCACGAACATACCTCGCTCAGTAAACGCTTTATTAAAGAATTGGTTGCTTTTAAAATTGATCTGGTTGGTTTACCGGAGAATGCTGGGGATAAATATCCGTCTCAGCTCAGTGGTGGTATGATTAAACGTGTGGCCGTGGCACGCGCATTGGCTTTGGACCCGGAAATTTTATTTTTAGATGAACCAACAGCGGGTTTAGATCCTATCAGTGCTGCTGCCTTAGATGAATTGATTATGCGATTGACTGATTCATTAGGTTTGACTGTGGTGATTGTCACCCATGATTTAGATTTATTGTGGAAAGTCACAGATCGTGTGGCTGTACTGGCAGATAAGGCTATATTTGCTGTGGCACCTATACGGGATATAACCCATTTGGAACAGCCTTGGTTGAAAAAGTATTTTCAGGGGCCGCGTGGAAGAGCGGCACAAGAGCAACTGTTGATAGTCAATAAGACTGTTCAGTGTCCACAATGCCACTTTTATTTTCTTGAAAACCAGTTAGACGAACATCTTTATAATCAGCATGGACATAAAAAATTAATTCATTGTCCACAATGCAACGCGCAGGTTCGGCTAGATAAATTAAAAAAACATCTTTCCAAAGCGCATCATGTTGATGAGTTGATAACCTGATTCGTGGGCAATCCCGTTGCCCAACCTACATTAATTAATGACCTGATTGGTGGGCAATAACAGGGGGCAACAAAAACCTGTTGTCCAGGTGTGATTAAAAGTGCGGGAGTAATAAAATCAAGTCAAAGTCATCCAAAATCAATTTTGGACTCCAAAAACCCTAGTGTCGGAGTCCAAAATTTTGGATGTTCTCCCCCCCCACACTTTTAATCGGGCGCATTCCCAAAAAAAGGGTCATTATTGGCCAACGCAAAATAAATTTTGCACTCCAATTGGGGCAACGCAAAATAAATTTTGCACTCCAATTGGGCCGCAAAATAACAGAAACGAAAAGCGAGCCTTCAAAATTTATCTATCTTGATGACCCTTTTTTTGGGAATGCGCCCCTTTTAATCGCATCCCCGTTGCCTTACATAATTGATTGTTTTGATTAATTAATGGTGATTTTCAATCAGAATAACGGATAACTGAAAATGATAGATAATAAAGCTAATTACGCCTTTGTTGGCCTTTTTGTGATGATATTGGGTATAGCATTGGTTGCCTCAATATTGTGGTTAAGTGTCGGTATTGAAAAGAAAAATTACAAAACTTATCAAGTTTATATACAAGAATCGGTTTCTGGATTGAATAAAAAAGCGTCTGTTAAATATCGTGGGGTTGAAGTGGGTTATGTGCGTGATATTGCTTTAGTGCCAGAACGGCCGCATGAGGTGTTAGTGTTATTGGATATAGAACAAAAGCTGCCGATTAAACAAGATACGCTTGCACTTTTGTCTATCCAAGGGTTGACGGGTTTAGCGTATGTGGAATTAACGGGCGGTAGTCTTGATGCTTTGTCACCAGTACGCAAACCAGGGCAAGACTATCCAGAACTGAATACGCAACCTTCTTTGTTTGTGCGTTTAGATACTGCCGTTTCGGATTTATTTGAAAACCTGAATAATGTGTCAAAAACGGCCAATCATTTTTTGAGCAACCTTGATCCTAAAACAACTGACAAAGTCATAACGAGTATTGCCAATTTGTCTCAAGTGATGACTGTTTTGGTATCTGAAGAAAATTCTATGGCCGTGACGAATATCTTGCACAATATAGAAGTCGTGACGCAAACTGTGGCAGATCGTACTGAGAGTATTGATTTGGCGTTTAGCAATGTGAGAAACACCACTGAAAATATTAATAAAGTGAGTGATAAAGTGATTGCGCTATTGACTCAACTAGAAAAGAGCTTAGCTGCTCTCGAAAACAGTTCTATGGCTTTTGCTCAAATTGCTAAGGCTATCGAAAACACGTCCACGACTTTTACTGAAACAGCGACTCTGATTAATCGGGTTGTCTTAGAGTTTGAAGAAACGACTCGTGTGATTGCGAAAACGGCTAAGAATGTTAGTTTTGCGGTAAAGGAAAGTCGCCAAGATATGGACTACTTTACTCGTCAAGCTTTGCCAGAAATGACTAACTCATTGCGTGAATTACAGCTGTTATTAAATACTTTGCGTAGTTTTGCTAAAGAATTAGAACGTAAACCTAATATGTTATTATTCGGAAAGTAAATTTTAACGAGTACATTGTCAACTACTAACTGTCTGGTTTAAATATCGCTAAGTATATGAATATTAATAACTAAACAAAAATTTTACCCGACACTTTTTGCTTGACAACGTACTAGGGCGAACCGGTACGTTTGCCCATAACTTGATGAGGTTAATCATAATGCTTTTTGGGAAACATCAACGATTACATCATGGCTTCTTGAGTGCTGTTGCAAGGATTCAAAACAGGGGGCAAATGACGGTTAAAAGGCGGACACAAGGTGGTTATTTGAGGTTATTTGTCCTCATTTTACTCATGGCTTGGAACCTACCCACAGCGGCGGAACCTAAAACCTATTTATTATATATTCCTTTGCCAGACATACCTTTTCCTAATCATACTGGTAGAACGTTGCTAGTCTCTATGCCAAAAGCGTCACCCGGATTTGACACGTCATCGTTAGTCTACATTCATAAATATCATGCCCTTGAATATTATAAAAAAAGTCAATGGATTGATACGCCAGCCAGGATGCTTTTGCCGTTGTTAGTGCTTCAGCTTGAAGCCACGGGCAAGTTTAAGGCCGTCTTGTCAGCTTCCACTTCTCCGATTGCTTGTGAATTACGCTTGGATACAGAAATCGTGCGTTTACAACAAGAGTTTCAGACAGAACCGAGTTTGGTGCGTTTAGTGTTACGGGCCCAATTGTTAGATATGGCAGTGCGTCGAGTCTTGGCAACCCATGTATTTGAAGTTGAAAAAAGCACCCAAAGTGAGGATGCAGAAGGGGGTGTGATAGCTGCCAATCAGGCCGTTAAAAAAGTCTTAAATGATTTGACAGCGTTTGTAGTGGAACAAATGGATTTATAGTGTTCCTAAATGATTCGTGAAGAAATCGGCTTGAAAGCGTTTAAAATCATAGGATAATTTACAAACCATTTAGGATGTCTATCGTTTTGTCGGGTGGGCTTCGATTGTTGCCCACCGAACTGCGTTAGACTATTAATTATTAAATGATCAACTCTATTTTTCAGACATTATCAGTAAAAAAATAGCCCTAAGTGGCACTGGTTTTTGAAAACACTTGCAAAATTTTAAACCGAGTCTATAAAATGCCTTTTTAAAATTTGACTACCTTGAAATCAAAACTCATTAACCCATTAACCATTAACCATTAACCATTAACTATTAACCATTAACCATTAACCTGATATGCTTCAACAATTACAAGCCTATCGACAATTTTTTGATGAAGCGGATGAAAAACAGGTTAGCCAGTGGGTAGCCAGTACGCTCTTATGGTGGCCTTTATTAATGCCTACCTTGGCATCTGGATTAAGACTCTTGCCAAATTCTGCTCAAGTATCCTTTGCCGTTTATATCAGCCTGAGTGCCTTATTAATGGTTTGTTGGCTATTAACAGGATCGTTTAGAATCAACAAAACTGAAAAAGTCAAGTTCAGCGTTGCATTGATTGTCGCACTGAGTATTACATTTGTGGTTGCTGTAGAACTTGCCAATGCTGTAGCACTTAGCATGACATTTTGCCTTGCAGAAACGCTCGTCGTCATTGCGGCTTGTGTCGTGGCACAGGGCATTGTCGCTGGCGTAGTCGGCGGCATGGTATTAGTTGTCGCTATCAGCGTGACAATGGGTATAGCTATCGGTGTCGTCGGTAGCATTGCCGGAAGTGTGGCAGCCATTATCGCCAGTTACGAGGCCTTCATCGTGGGCGTTATTGTATTGGCTATGATGGGAGGAAAGCTTGAAAACGTTGAAAGCCATTTAAAAACGATTCAGACTTCAATACTCGCTCGCCTCGTTTTCTTGCTGCTGATTGTCGCTCACCTCTATTTGATTGGATTATACGTTACCGGATTACTGCGTCTTTAAACTTGCTAATCCTTATTAATTAAATAAGCAGGTGAATACTATCTTTCCGTAGCAGCGCCGCTGATCTGATAAAACCCTGTTTATGATAACCTATTGATTTTTAATACCAGCCGGCCTACTCGAAAATTCATGAGCCTATTAAATAACACGCCAAAATCAAGAATTACTCAACCGCTTAAGTAATATAACTTATTGATTTATAGCTATTTTTAATATAAATATCAATAATATCAAAAGATTACATAACATGTGACAAAATCAAATTAATTTATTAATATGAATGTTTAAACCCTAAATAGTAAATAAACGGTTATTGGCAAATTAACTTGAAACTCAAAAATTTGTCAATGCCACAAATCCTGTTGCTCGAAAAAGCTAATCATTCATTTTAGAGAAAAAACTCAGTAGGCAGCATAATCAATAGCAACTTGGATTATGCTTTTAATTATGTCTTAAAAGGTCATTTCGTTATGTCAGTTTATCAAATCCAGATTGAAAATAAGAATGCGGAAAACCGCATGATGTCAGTCACGCTGCTGCAAGCATTATTGTCTGTTCTCATTGAAGGCAGTAAGGGTGCTTTACGCTTGCGTACTGAAGGGCGAAGTATGATGCGCGGTGCGCCACCTCAATGGATTAAGGCGGCAACACAATTTTCTATCGCATTCCAAAAAAATCAACTTGATGTGGAATCGCTTCCACTACTTGAAGTCGCCCCAGAGTTGTTTGAAAAAAGTAACCTGTTTCCAGAACTCAATCCTGAGTGGACTAGCCTAGATTACTTTCAAGAAAGTTTAACAAGCGCAATCCTCACCTTAAACCTTTCCCAACATAACAAAATGGGGAACACTAGAATGGTGGACTCCATCTATGATTCCCCCTTATTATATGCTTTTCAACGTTTTCGTTATGTTTTCAATCAAGGTGCCGGCTTGGTTCATTTTCTCAATGGCAAAGGCCTCCAAATCACGCCTGAAAGTATCACGGCTTTCAAAGAACTCGAAGCCAATCTTCCCCCCCCTGCCAAAGTCAAAGTGGCTGGCAAATTGGAATCGATTAGAATGTCTGATCGGACATTCAGACTGATCACCGCTAAAAATCAACAACTTATCAAAGGAATAGTTAAACCTCTGATTCAAAAAGCCGCGCAAGGACTGTCAAGTAAAGATGTATTAGTTTCAGGAATGGCCTACTTTACCAGCAATGGAAAGATACTGCGTATTGAAGCTGACCATGTTTTAATGGCGGGAGAAGATGAACTCGCTTCTTATGGTAAATTACCCTCATTCCCGTCTGAGCTAGAACCCCAAAAGCCAGAACCCAAACCGCTGGTTAAGGAAGAACCCCTAGAACCGCCGATAATTCAAACCCTGGTTAAAACAACGACGATGCCCAAAGCATCGGAAAGCGATGACGAATTGGCACAATGGCGAGAACGGTTATCATAATGGCGTATTTCGCTGTAGCGTAGTACGAATGATTAAGTGATAACGGATAACTGAACGGTGGGCAACACTCTTTGCCCACCCTACATAAGATAAGTGATCACTAAATATGGAAAATACTTTAAAACGTTTACTTTTGGTAGAAACGGAGGCAGAAGAACGGGTTGCCAAAGCACAAACCGAGCGTGAACAACTTATCCAACAAGCTTTACAAGAAGCGCATCAACTTGAACAGCACGCTAAAATACCCGAATTACAGGCGAGTTTTTTAAAAAAAGCGGAAACCCGTGCAACTCAAACCATTGCTGAATTAAATAAACGGTATGAGGAGCGAAAAATACGTCTGCGTCAACTCGCAGAAGACAATCAACAAAAAGCGTTAGAAGCCGCTGTACATTTACTCATGCAGGTAGGTAAATGAGTCATTATGCTTATCTCAATGCCCGTGTTTCAATCTTAGCAGACAATTTGATCTCTGAAACACGCTTAACGGCATTATTGAACCAACCACTTGGACACCAACATACCGGCAATCCGACACTTGATGAACTACTCAACAACAATACGATTGAACAAAATCTGATAGAACAAGCTTGGTTAATGCGTATGTTGACTGATTTTCAAGTATTGGTACGTCCCTTGTCAGGCGCTGATCGTGACTTGCTGATGTATTGGTTTCATAAGTGCGACATCGCGAATCTCAAAGCCATAGTGCGCGGCAAAATTGCCGGATTGGATGCCGTAGCGATTTCAGAGCAATTGTTAGAATTAGGGCCACTGAGCGCCTTACCTATTGAACAATTGTTACGCACAGAAGATATTGGTGAATTACTGCGACGTTTGGAAAAGAGTCCTTACGGTAATATTGCCCGTCAAGCACGGCGCGTGTTTGAAAAAGAGCATCAACTCTATTCTTTAGATGCCGCAATTGATCGCCATTATTTGTTAGGGTTTTTGCACAAAATCCGTGCCCTTGATACCAAACAACGCCAGCATTTATTACCGCTGGTGAGCATTTTTATGGATCGTTTTAACTTGCTCTGGCTGCTACGTTATCGCTTCGCCTATAACTTATCGGCCGCTGAAACGTATTACTTACTGATTCCAACCCCCTATCAGTTTAATAGCCGCCGCTTGCAAAGTTTAGTTGAATTAAATTCCTTAGGAGAAGTTTTGGCCCATTTGCCAGAACCGCTTTATCACTTATTGGCAGATGCGAACAACACCTATACCGTTGATCAGCGCCTTATCATGGAAATACGACGAGTGGCCAAATTAACCTTGAGATTGCACAGTTTCACTTTAGCTAAGGCATTTGCTTACGTACTACTGCGCGAGATGGAAATGCGACGAGTGATGGCGATTATAAAAGGTAAACGATTGAATTTAAAAAATAATACCATCCGAGAAGCGGCTGAATCTTCGTCAGCATTGATGGCATAACTACAAGGATTGTTTATAAGAAAGGGATTAAAAGCCACGGAATGACACGGAAAGCACGGAATTTTTCCGTGGCAAAATCTATCGAAGCAAATCAAACAAAACCATGTTTAAACCTCTAGCCATGCAGCATGTTTCCCTCAAGTTATTAACTGAGGATGTCCCTTTAGCCGCACAAGTGTTGGCCGATTGTGGCCTGTTTAATCCAGAAACCACCACTGAAGCTGTCGCGGAAAAATTGCCTGAACGCCCTGGGGCTGAGTTTTATCGCGTCTTTAGCAGTGCCCGTAGCCGTTTAGAGAAAATTTTTTTACGCAGTGGTTTTACCAAACCGGCTAATATAACTCCCTATAGCAAAGTTGAATTGGTCGAACTTCAAGACATTAATGACAAATTATGCCAAATCTGGTTACAAATTTCTAAACTTGAAGAACAACGCCATCAATTTAACGAACAAGAAACGGCTTCAAAGCAATTGCTTGAAACGCTGAAAATATTTAGCAAACTGGATGTCGATTTAAAATTATTCCAAGAATCAGCGCAATTTTTGAATCTGCATATCGGCACCGTGCCCGTTGAGCTTCTTGAACATCTGATTGAAGCCATAGCCTTAGCTGAGCATTTTATACACATTTTTCACCGTGATGAGCATATCACTTACTTAGTCGTCGCCGGGCCTGATGAGCATCAAGAAAAAGTCCGCGCCATATTAGAACATGCTGATTTTCAAGCCCTCACCATTCCACCCGAATTTCATCATCACCCTCAACAAGTACACTCTGAATTAACGGCGAAACGAACGCAATTACAAGAACAAATTGAGGCCGTAGATGGCACAATCCAAGAATTAGTCATACAAAACAGGCCTCTCTTAGAACAGGCCTATCAAACCTTAAATCACGCGGCGGCCTACGCTGAATTAACTGAAACCTATCGAGGGCGGGGACAACTCGCCTTGATTGAAGGTTGGTTCCCCCGAAGCGATTTATTCCAACTTGAAACGGCATTGAATGACAAACTCACTTGTCCATTTGTCTTCACGACGCGCAAACCCGCGCCCTCTGAATATCGGCAAGTGCCCTCTTTGATACGCCATCATCGCCTCTTAGCACCTTACATCGCACTGGTCAAAAATTATGGCCCGCCGCGCTATGGTGAATTTGATCCCACTTTGTTGTTCGCTATCACGTTTATACTCATGTTTGCCACCATGTTCGGCGATGTGGGACACGGCGCATTGATAGCCACAGCGGGCTGGTATTGGCGCGACAAATTAAAAACCTTTACCCCATTTTTAATCGCGGCAGGTTTCTCATCCATTTTATTTGGGTTTTTATACGGCAGTATTTTTGGCTACGAAGAAGTCTTACTCCCAGCACTTTGGCTCTCCCCCATTCACAATCCAAACGTGATGTTGCTGATTGCCCTCTACTGGGGCATGGGTTTTATTTTACTCGCCACCCTGATTACCGTCGTCAATCGCTGGCGAGAAGGGGATTATGCCAGTGCCCTGTTTAACAATACGGGCTTAGCGGGCATCTTTTTATATTTAGGGGGATTTTATGCGATTCAAAAATGGATGGCGATAAACACTTTCGACACGGTTCAACAACTTGCGCTCTTACTGCCCTTATTGATCATACTGGGGTACAAATGGCACGAAAACAAAATGCCGTTCATTGAACGCGTGTTAGTCACCTTAATAGAAGGATTAGAATCGGTGATCAACTACCTGGCAAATACGCTGTCCTTTTTGCGCGTAGCGGCTTTCAGCCTAAATCACGCGGCATTAGCCATCGCCGTTTTTACCTTAGCGAACATGATGGGCACGCCCAGTGAGGCGTTAGTCAGCCAATTAGGAGAAGGCGCTGCGAACGTGATAGGCACAGTGGCCAACGGGTTGGTGATTATATTAGGCAACCTGTTCATAGTGATATTAGAAGGAGCAATCGTCACGATTCAAGTCTTGCGTTTAGAATACTACGAAGGCTTCTCCCGCTTTTTCAGTGGCGATGGACGCACTTTTAGCCCATTAACGGTGGGGCTCAAATAATCATGATAGAACTATAGTAACTGATCACCTATGCTCATCCAAGCTTGAATGTGGTATTGCTTTGAAGGCGAATTGAGCATTTGTCGGTAATGATAAAGGGCTTGCTTGTCACGGCCTTCTTTTTCAAAAAGCACCGCAAGATTATTATGCGCGATGGGATGATTCGGGCACCGTTTTAAAGCCTGTTGCAACACACTTTTTTGCCGATCCCGATTTGTCAGTTGATAAGCCTGACTCACCAGCGTTGTCGCGTCATCGCAAGCTGTCGCCCAAAGTGGCGTCAGAAAAATCAGGGTGATCAGCAGTAGAGACGCGAGTAGAGACGCACGGCCGTGCGTCTCTACATACAAGGTTTTGATATTAGACATATTGATAAACCTCCGTTGTGAAATTGTAGGGTGGCTAAAGATTGTTGATTTCTATTGACAAATAGCGTCTTTAGCGTCTTTAGCGTCTTTAGCGTTTATATTTTTTATCATCAAAAGTCGCTGAACTTATTTATAACGCAAGAGGCGCAAGAGGCGCAAGAGACGCAAAAGTGGGATAGAACGCTGATGAAAAAATCTGCGCGAATCATGAAAATCAGTCAAATCTGTGTTCTATCCTTCAATCATCAATTATTAATCGGAGTCACTATGACAAATAACCCTTTGGAAGAGGAACGTAAAAAGACGGAGAAGGTGATAAAAATCCGTAGAATGATTGGGTGGACGGCCTATATCTTCATGGGTGTAAGTACTGAAGCATAAATTTTCAGGTATTTTAATAGAAGCAATGTTTATTTGTAATTAGAGACGCGAGGCAGAGCCGACGAAACCGCGAATTGTAGATTTGCGCCGCGAAGCGTCTCTTTGCGGTTAAATACCTGTTTATTTGTGGTTCAGTACTTAATTTATCTCACTCTTCCCCACCTTTTTAAGCCATTTATACCAGAATGGGCTTATTGGGTAGTACTTTTTTTCGTTCTTTTGGCAATAACACTGTTTAAACCTAAATAAACCGTTTTGGCGGTGGAATTCATTCCACCGCTTTCGCCTTTTGGTGCCGTTATGATAAGAAATAAGTGTAGGATTATAAAAATAATAGAAGAAAAAAGCAATACCCATAACCAAAAGTGAGTCTGGTTGTGATAGATGAAATAGGATACCACAAAAATTGACACAATCGAAACCAAAAAGGTCACTCGAAATGGCCAACTTTTTTCAGAATTATCAATAGTCATCGCGTTTTGTCCTTTTATTGAATGGGTAGGGGCAATCCCTTGTGGTTGCCCAAACTTAAATAACCTTATTATTAATATGTAAAAATACATCATAAAAAACCGCGGCGCGGGCCGAAAAACCCCCTCATCCCCTTAAACATCAGCCTTCCCCAAGAACCTCAGCTTTCCTGTAAAAAGAAAAAAGAAAAGGGAAAAAGGAAAAAGTCAAAAGAGTTACAATCTCCTGGAGAACCGCGCACCATCAAATCCCGCTACGGACAGAACGCTGAATCCAGAAGCGGATCGACGAGCGCAACCTCAAGGCATCGAAAAACCACGAGCCACCGCGCAAAACGAAAAGGCTGTTACTATTGGCACGATTATTGCTTAAAGCGAGTATTTTCCTTGCCATTGTAAGGGTATTCATATTCTGAACACGTCCATTCTCAAACGTTTCCAGCCGTGTCATATAAACCAAAAGGGTTTTTGGGGAAAGAGCCTACGGGTGAAGTGTATTCAAAATTGTCACAATTGGCTTTATTGGTACCTATTTCATTACCCCACCAATATTTGGTTTTCGTACCGGCCCGTGCGGCATATTCCCACTCAGCCTCCGTGGGCAAACGATAGTCTTGGCCGGTTTGTTCGCTTAACCATTCAGCATAGGCTGTGACATCATTCTAACTGATACACACCGCTGGATGATTTTCATTTTGGACAAAATAAGGTTTGCGCCAATTCGCCTCTTTTTTCTCTCCCCAAGAATCACCATCCGCATCATAGACATAACAACCCTTCCTTTTTTCCGCATCTGTTTTATATCCGGTATCATTGAAAAATCGCCGAAAGTCACCCACTGTCACTTCATGCTGCCCCATTGCAAAACGCGAAACGGACACAGTATGCACGGGCTTTTCACGTTTCCAACCCCCCGCCTTGAATATCGCCCATTTGAAACGTGCCAGCAGGAATCATCACCATTTCTGGGCCAAGACTGCCATCTTGTAAGCGATCACGAAAGACTTTGCCGGCTACAAACCGATTATCAGGAGACGGTGGCGGTGGTGGCTGGGTATCAACCTTGACATTATTTAAATAGAAAATATCATCTAAGGCTGCAGCATATTCGGGTTCTTGCTGTTGATAGGTGGCCTGTTTCACGTCTTTGCGTACTTGTGTTAGCGCGTCTGTGATCGACAGATTCGGGGTGGGTAGCCATTTCATCAGCGATTTGACATAAAGGCTATTGTCTTCGCCTTCACCGCTTTCGGCCACTTTGCCAGAGGCGGCCGCGTAAGCAATCAAAGTGCCGCTTGGCGTGTTAGATTGTTTCGCCATACCCGGATCAATCATTTCACCTTTGTACCAGCTTTTGACAAAACGCGGGGGATTCCGGCAGGCATCTAAAATCAGGATATTGACTTCATTGGCCGCCATTTTCATGGCGTTGAGTACATAATTCACGGTAACGGTTTCAGTGCCTTCCATCAAATCATTGGCAGACTTTAAGGTGTCTTTGACACCAAGCGGGATTAAGTGGTTTTTGCCTTGATATTGTAAGCCGTGCCCGGAATAGTAGAATAAGCCAACGCCTCGATAGCGATCCAGTTGTTCACCGAATTGGGTAATCGCGTCTTTCATTTCTCTGCGATTGAGGTTGGTTTTGTAAATGACATCAAAGTTGAGTTGCTTTTTTAAGACTGTTGCCAAGGCTTTGGCATCATTGACGGGATTGGTTAAAAACTGGGTACCCGCATAATTGGAATTGCCGATGAGCAAAGCGAGGCGTTTTTGAGAGGCCGATGATGTGGGGGGAGTATAGGGCGGTGGGGCAACGGGCGTTATTGGGCGTGGTTTGTCAGATAATAATATATAGGCCGTGATTGCGCCAATGACGAGTATGAGCGGGAATAGGATTTTTTTTGACTAACATGATGAATCTCCTGTTTTTTTCAGTTATCAGTTTCACTGCCTACTGCTTCAACATGCACAACACAGAGTTGAAGATGAGACGAAAGCGCCACAGTGAAAAAGTATGAGATTATTATCTCACGCAAAGCCGCTAAGACGCAAAGAATAATAGTCACCTTCGGGGTTGTGTTCATTGTTCATTGATAACGGATAATTGATAAGTGGCTAATAGTGTTTTGTGTTGTGAGGGTTCGGTTATATCGCTATTTAAGAAGCTTAACCATGAGGTAATGGGTTGTGATGTGATCATGGCTTTAAAGTATTCGCGGCCAGCTTCTAAACGTAAACGCTTCTCTTCGATGTTGTCGTGATTAAGGCTAGAATGGATCCAATGAGGGATGTGATGATGATTTCTTTTAAAGTCATGGTTATATTATGTTCTTGATGTGTTGTGGATTATTGATAAGACAAAGTAGAACACCCATTTCATTTCCACTTCGGGGAATGTTTGGCCGATTTTATTTTATAACGCAAGAGGCGCAAGAGGCGCAAGAGGCGCAAAAATTAGAGGGGGCCGGCAACAATCTTTACCCACCCTACATTTAATTGGGGCCGACAACAATCTTTACCCACCCTACATAAAAGTACTTAATATGCTTAATTCAGACATTATTCAACGTGATTTATCGGTACTTTGGCATCCTTGCACGCAAATGAAGGATCATGAAACCATTCCTTTGTTGCCTATTCGGCGCGGGGAAGGTGTATGGTTGGAGGATTTTGAGGGTAAACGTTATATTGATGCGGTGAGTTCTTGGTGGGTTAATTTATTTGGTCATGCTCATCCCCGTATTAATGCGGCGATTCGTGAACAGTTGGATAGTTTGGAACATTTGATTTTGGCCGGCTGTACTCATGAACCGGTGGTGGCTTTATCAGAACGTTTGGTTGAGATCACGCCGTCTAGGCTAAGTCGTTGTTTTTACGCGGATAATGGTTCTGCGGCGGTAGAAGTAGCGCTGAAAATGAGTTTTCATTATTGGCATAATCGGGGGCAGTCGCGAAAGAAGCGCTTTCTGGCTTTGGAAAAGGGTTATCATGGTGAAACGTTAGGGGCCTTGGCCGTTGGCGATGTGGCTTTGTATAAAAACATTTATGCGCCTTTGTTGATCGATACTTTGATGGCCCCTTCTCCGGCAGGGTGCTATGCGGCTTCAGGGGAATCTTATGAAGCTTTTGCGCGGCGGCAGTTTGAAAAAATGGCGGCTTTGTTGGCGGAACATGCTGATGAATTAGCGGCCGTGATTGTGGAACCCTTGGTGCAAGGTGCTGGCGGGATGCGAATGTATCATCCGGTGTATTTGAGTTTGTTGCGCGAAGCGTGTGATCATTACAATGTTCATTTGATTGCGGATGAAATCGCGGTCGGTTTTGGGCGCACGGGCACTTTGTTTGCGTGTGAACAGGCGCAAATTACGCCCGATTTTTTATGTTTATCGAAAGGGATAACGAGTGGGTATTTGCCTTTATCGGTAGTGTTGACAACAGAGGAAATTTATCAAGCGTTTTATGATGATTATTTGAATTTGAGCGGTTTTTTCCATTCACATAGTTATACGGGTAATCCGTTAGCTTGTCGTGCCGCTTTGGCGACTTTGGATATCTTTGCAGAAGAGAATGTGATTGAAAACAATCGTGAGTTGGCTAAAGTGATGGATGAAGCGACGCGTGGTTTACGCGATCATCCTCATGTTGGCGAAGTGCGGCAGCAGGGTATGATATTGGCTATAGAAATGGTGAAAGATAAGGCCAGTCGAGAAGCTTACCCTTGGCAAGAGCGGCGTGGTTTGCGGTTTTATCAACATGCTTTAAAGAAAGGGGCTTTGTTACGGCCCTTGGGGGATGTGATTTATTTTATGCCACCTTATGTGATTACCCCGGAAGAGATTCATCAATTGGCAGAAATTGCGTTGGAAGGGATTGATATCGCGACGGGTTAATGGTTAATGGTTAATGGTTAATGGTTAATGGTTTTAAACTTTTTTTGAACAGTCAGGTGGTGGTGACTAAACAAATACGAAAATTAAAACAGTGGAGAGTCTATAGCGTTTCCCGATTGAATAAAGTACCGTTATAGAAAATCGAAGCGCAAAATAAATTTTGCACTCCAAAAAACCGCAAAATAAATTTTGCACGAAAATGATTTGTACTTAGCTTCGCCTCTCTTCGGTTCATTCAATCGGGAAACGCTATATCAGGAAAATCTAAAAACAATAAAAAACAATATAGTGGATATCAAGGCGTTGATAACTGATAACTGATAACTGATAACTGATAACATTATGCGTTTATTTATAAACCAGCCTTTAGTTGTTGAAGTAGAGGTTGTTTTATCTAAAGAATCTGCCCATTATCTTTTAAATGTGCTACGGTTACGGGTTGGCACAGATATTATTGTGTTTAATGGAGGCGGGGGGGAATATACGGCACGTTTGGTAGCGGCGACTAAAAAAACGGCACTATTACAAGTCATTGAATTTAATGCTATTGAACGCGAATCGCCCTTACCACTCACTTTAGTACAAGCGATTTCTCGCTCTGATCGTATGGATTACACAATCCAAAAGGCGGTTGAATTGGGGGTACATCAGATTGTACCCGTGATCACGGCACGCAGCCCGCCTCTTGATAAAAGCAAAATCAGCAAGCGTGAGCAACATTGGCAGAAAATTATCATCAGTAGCTGTGAACAATGTGGCCGAAATCGCTTACCCGTATTAGAGCCTATTTTGCCCTTATCGGCTTGGTTAATGAAAGTGGATAAGGAGGGCAGGGGTGTGGTATTGTCGCCGACGGGTACAATTCATTTTCAATCCCTTGAACAATCTGAGGGCCCGGTGACGGTATTAATTGGGGCCGAGGGGGGGTTGAGTGAAACGGAAATAGAACAAGCCAGACAAGCTGGTTATTTAGAAATCAGTTTAGGTTCGCGCATTTTACGCACCGAAACCGCAGCGGTTGCTGTGTTGGCAATCTGCCAAGCATTGTGGGGAGATTTGGGATAAGGTATCAATGATCAATTATCAATTTATTACTTACGCCTCAATTTGACATCCTTTATTGTATCCTCTTACCCTATTTTCATATAACAACACAGAGTTCATATATAACGGATATATAACGACAAGGATTGTTTATAAGAAAGGATAGGTACAGCGATGCTCTAGTCTCAACCTCATTCATTTATTGATGAAACTTTCCGGACTTCAAGCTTGGTACAATCTAATCCTTTCTTATATACAATCCTTGTCGTTATTGATGAACTCCTAAACTATCCGGGGGAAGCCCCTAATGAATCAAGAACCTGATGATTTAGAAAGTATTCAGACTGCTTTACAACAATTTCTGTTTCAAGCGCCGACACCGGAAGAAGGTTTGCAGATTTTAATCGACAATCCTGAATTGCTAACCGATTTTGTTGATAGTTTATTTGAGTTGCTCATTGCCGATGCGCGTGAGCAAGAGAATGAAGAATTGCTTGAATTTTTTACCGGTCGTCATTTGTTATTGGAAGCAGTTAAAGAGGCTATTTCTCAAAAGGATATTGCCTTGTTAGTTGCAATCCGGCAACTGCTACTGTTAAAAAATGGCTTGGTGACAAATACGCTCGAAGCCGATGAGAGTAAAGAATTCCTCTACTTTCAAGATATCATGGTGAAAGTACTGACTTGGTTAAAAAAACCTACTTTAGAAAAGGGCATTAGCCTTTTAGAACAGTATCCAGAATTGTTGACGGATCGCCCCGTCAGACTGTTTGGTTGGCTGATAGAAGAGGCGGGCAAACATGGTGATGAAGTCTTTGTCGATATCATCAAAACGCTGCGCGAATTTTTACAGACGTTAAGGATTGCATTGATAGACAAAAATCGTACCACCGTTTCCAAAAACGATCTAAGTCAAGCGATTAAAGAAGCGCTGGAGTATACCGATTTTTCCGCCTTTACCCTTCAACCCGAACCGGCCATTTTTTTGGCGTAAGCCTAAAGCCCATTTTCTTGATAAAAACACCCTTATAAAAAAAACCGTATGTCTTATATAAAGGGAGGGGGGATTGGGTGAGCAACATGGTTGCCCACAAAATATAAAAAATAGGTATTGATTTATAATGGAATACGAATCACAACGCCGCCCATGATTTCATTTAATTTGAAATTGCTACGTGGGCTATCTTTGTGTTTATTGTGGCAATCTACACAGGCCGGGGAGACGGCTTTATCAGGATAAACTGCCGTAAAGTAATTTTGCTTACCCAGGGTTTCTTCCTTGTAAAAAGGCTTGCCCGTTTCGCGAACAGTTTTCAACCCTTCCTTTTCAACTCCCGTTTTGGGCTTGTTTTGTGCGTTGATGGGCCATTCTGATAACAAGGCATAGCTGAACCCGCTGTTTTGCTTTTGAACCAATTCTGAACCGGCACGAAACATTTGGGCTGGCAACAACAGGGCCTTTTCGTCTTCCCAATGTTCGCTGGCCCTAATCACCTTTTCCACCTTGGCTAAGCGGTTGATGATCTTTCGGGTGTAGACTGTGCGATCCGCTTCCAAAACGGTATGGACAGCATCTGCCATTTGTTGAGGCTTGACACCGCCATTATCACCACCGCCTTGGCCACCAATGAAAAACATAAGCGCAACACCGGCAATAAAAGCAACAATCCCAATCAGTATGTTTTGCACAATAAATTCCTTTGCGTTAGTTAATTAATAATGGTTTTAATGAGATCGTTCTGTCATAATGAGGTTTATCAGCTTTTATGATTTTAATGCGCTAATGCCTATTTAAACAGAACGATCTGAAATGGGTTCCCTATAAATGATGTGTTTACAGGCCAAATCTAATAATAACAACTTCAGTACAACGCTTGAGTACACACTTCAAATTGAAGTTTGATTCAATAGTGTTAATCCGCAGTGTACAATTCCGTTTCCCGCTTCATGAGAATAAAGGCTAATACCCAATAAGCTGCAAACCAAGCTTCTTTGACGGCATCGGTTACCGCATCACCCAGCACATCTACCATGGCTTGTAACAAGGAGTCAATTACCCAGGGATAGTGTTCGGACTTCACTTCTGTTTCAATATGACGCTTAGCAATCTTCTCAATAGCCCCTTCCAGAACCGCTAAATTATCAATATTCTCGGCATAGGCAATAATCGATCTGGCCAAGATTTGATTCTGGTTCTTGGGAGCGTTCTTGAATAACTCCTTGGCATCAGGATAGTTGCTGAACATCACTTCGTACATACGTGTTGTGATGGCTTCAGCCTTTTCTTTCAAAATCGGGGCGGTATCCTTCACAATCTGCTTCCGTTCATCGGTGAGGGCAGCTTGATAAAGCTTCTTTTCGCGTTCAATCAGCACATTCGCTAAGAACCAATAGGCTTCTCCCCAAGCTGCCATGACTTCATCAGTGGCGGCATCACCCAAGGTATCCTTGATCGCTTTCAATAAAGAATCACCCACCCAAGGATAATGGGCTGGCAAGATGCTGGTTTTAATGTGATGCTCCGCAATCCTATCCAACACCTCTTTTAAGGCATCCAACTTGTCGATATTTTCCGCATAACCCACAATCGATCTCGCCAACACTTGAGGTTGGTTTTTCGGCGCATTCTTAAACAACGCTTTCGCATAAGGGTAGGTGCCGAACATGATTTCATACATTTTGCTGGTGAGCTTTTCAGGATCGGCCTTAATCAGCTGAGCCGTACTTTTCACAATTTCCTTCGTTTTTGCTGACAGTTCAGCTGCCATAATAATATTTACCTCTATTCGGTTATTCCGTTATCAATTATCAATATTCCGTTATCAATAATGATTGATCAGAACCATTTTATTTGACAACCTATAAACGGATTGTGACAACCATTTAATTAATAAGTACTGAACCAGAAATAAACAGGTATTTTACCGCAAAGATTTGCTCGGCATCGCGTCGGAACGAAACCGCGAATTGTAGAGACGCGATCGCTTCGCTGTCTCTAATTACAAATAAACATTGCTTCTATTAAAATACCTGAAAATTTTTGGCGAAAGTACTTACTAATGGGTTAAGCCGCCATTTTGGCATACAGTGCTTTTTCCAGTTCAATGAGAATATCGGCCAAAAACCAATAAGCCTCTTTCCAAGCAACGGCGATTTCATCTGTCATGGGATCACCTAAAACATTGACCATGTCTTGTAATAAAGAGTTTGCCACAATGGGATAATGTTCAGGCTTCACATCGGTGTTGATATGATGCAGAGCAATTTTAATTTAATAGTCCGTAGGGGCAGCCCTTGCGTGTTCGCCCTTAATATGCCGGCAAATTATCATTTCGTCACTTATTCTAATTAGCTGATATTAATTGTCAAGCGTTTTTTTTGAGGATTTTATTTTAAATTGAGGCTAAAAAACAGTATTTTGAATATTAATAAATACTAATATTCTGTTGGAACGATTGAAATAAACGAAGTAGGGACGCGATGCCGAGCAAATCTACAATAACCCTCGCGTCTCTACTTTTAGTCATTGGCAATATAATAATGACATCAAATTGATATAATTTGGCGAAGGTATTGTTAAAAAAGAGGGGAATAGGCGATAAATCGCATGCTACAAACTGACTTCAAACCGACTTTTTGTTCCGTTTCTCAGCCATTTCTAGGCTTTCGATGTGTATAGAAGGCGGTTCTGAAAACTGCCCCCGATTTAATCACATACATGGAATGGCCAACATCCCCTTTCTCGAAGATAACGTCATCTGTATTGACATTAAGCGTCTTAGCACGAGCTAACAATTCCTGTTGCTTTTTATCAGTCAAAGACTTTAAAATAGGAATATTAGGGCGCATTGACTGTTCTTTTGGCGCGTCTATCATTATAATTTCTCCGCATTTCGCATTTTGGTAGCGCCTACAAAGCGATGCCGATATTAAAAATGATTGATGAAAAGGATTGTGTCAGTAGAGACGCGATGCTTCGAGCGAGGCATCGCGTCTCTACGACAATCCGTTCAATCCGAAAAGAAGTTGTATTGACGAGATGTTGTACTATTTTATTTGATTATCTATATTTGCTATTAAGAGGTTTTGACATGGCTGAAGCCTATAAAAAATATAAATGTGTTATTTGTGGTTTGGTTTACGATGAGGCGGAAGGTTGGCCCGATGATGATATTGTAGCCGGAACGCGCTGGGCCGATGTGCGAGAAGATTGGGTGTGTCCTGATTGCGGTGTGGGGAAATCGGATTTTGAAGAAGTAAAAGAATAAGTAAAAGCAGACAGCAGATATCTGCCCTTATTTATATATAGGGGCAGACTTTTGTGTCTGCCCTTGGCGAGAACTTTGGGAAGCCCTTATCGAATCACAGCCCCCAATAACTGACGCACATTTTCAATGCCCTGTTTTAAAGTCGTTTCAATCTCTGTCATCGTAATTTGTGCCGATCCACGCCCCGCGGCCGGATTAGCCACAACGGCACAAGTGGCATAACACAGTTCCAATTCACGCGCTAAAGCCGCTTCAGGCATACCCGTCATACCGACAATATCACAGCCATCTCTTTCCATACGATTAATTTCAGCCGCCGTTTCCAAACGAGGCCCTTGTGTCGCGCCATATACACCTTGAGAATGGACTTTAAAATCGAATGACTCGGCAGCCTTCAATAATTGCTCACGCAATTCATCACAATAAGGCTGCGTAAAATCAATATGCGTCACATGATTGAACTCGTCAGCAAAAAAAGTGTGTTCGCGTGAATAAGTATAATCAATCATTTGATGAGGGATCACCAACTCCTTGGGCCGCATCTCAGGATGAATGCCCCCAACCGCCGCCACCGCAATCACCGTTTTAATCCCTAAGGCTTTGATACTCCAAATATTCGCCCGATAATTCACTTTATGTGGTGGAATGGTATGCCGCACCCCATGCCGTGCTAAAAACACAAGCGATTTTCCACAATAAGTGCCATGAAAAAGTGGGCTAGACGGCTCTCCATAAGGTGTATTCAACATTTCCCGATCTGTGATTTCCAACCCAGGCAACTCAGTCAATCCTGTACCGCCAATAATGGCTAATTCGCTCATAAATATTTTCCATAAATGTTTGTAGTAGGCGATTGATTTATCGCCTACAAACCATGCACCGCATAAATCCCTGGAACATAACGCAATTGACCTTGATAATCCATACCATAACCAAAGACATAGCGATTTGGCACCGTCAATCCCGTAAAATCGGCTTGTTGTAAACCAGGACGATTATCAAGCTCTTTGTCAACCAAAACCGCAGTCAACACTTGATGCGCCCCCGCTTCTTCACAAAATTTAACAATCGCTTGCAAAGTCAGCCCCTCATCTAAAATATCATCCATCACCAAAACAGTACGGTTTTCTAAACTAATAGTGGGGTATTTCATCCAATGTAAACCACGCCCACTCGTCGAGCTCCGATAACGGGTAGCATGAATATAATCAATTTCTAAGGGAAAATCCAAAAGCGGCAACAATTGTCCGCTAAAAATTAACCCCCCAATCATAACACTCAAACACACAGGATAGTGATCAGACAAACGCTGCTGGATATCGACAACCATATTATCCAAGGCCACTGACACCTCGTCAGAAGTGTATAACAGATCCGCCTTCGCCAATACATTTTGAATTTCTTCGATACTCTGTTGATTTTTCATGTTTTTTAGTCCGGTTTTTTATCCAATTACCCCTACTACCTATCCGTTTTCAAATTTATCGAAAATACACAGGATTTACACAGAATTTTGTATCACAATATATCTAACGGAATTTGGAGACTATTGTTGTGAGGATGATAAGCGGGATTAGCGAATGTCGCACTGCAATCAGCATAAGCGCCACTACTGGATAAGCTAATGGCTAAAGCGGGAATGGCTATTTTTAAAGCACGTTTCAAAGTCAAGTTCATCAGTTTTAATTTCCTCTTAGATTGATAAATAAAATCAGTGAAGTTTAATTTTATACTCGGAATCTCGATTTTCGTTCCAAATTTATTTTGCGACTTTTTTCGTTCCAAATTTGCGAAAGCCAAGATTTGATAATGACTTTAATTTAACAAGATCAAATTAATCATTCACGGCAAACTTAGGAATGGAATAATTACCTCCAAATGCCTTAAAGAGGTTGTTAATGCCCTCATAGTCTGAGGCGTAAATATCTCCCCGCGCCTTGATATAGTCAAGCACCTCTTTTCTGAACCCCCCAGTAGAAACCAGCCACAGGTGTATCTCAGGCACTGCTCTACTCTCTTCCTCATATTCCTTAATCAACACCTGCGCGGCACTTTCAAGCTTCTTGACTTGCGTCATATCCATAGGCGTTTTGGTATATTTACACTCACAAAGCCAGACTTTATTGCGCCTTTGTTCTTTGCCAAACACGTCAATCTGATAAGCCGGTGTTTTGGCCCCTTTCACCGTCATTGTTCTAACAAATTGGAATAAGGGCACCTCTACTTCACTCGTTTGCCCAAACCAATAACCTGGCAAAGGCTCATGGTTAAACTTCATCATGGTGACTTCTACGACCATTTCCAAAAATTTACCTTTCAAGGTATTCATCAGATTCTGTTGACTCAAGTCAATTTTGTCAATCTCTTCCAAGTCTTGTTCATACACAAACTTGATAAAGCGCATGAGACATATATCGTTGAAGGTATAATATCTGGCTGCACTCCTATAGACCAAGTCAGCCATATACAGCTTTTCGATCTTCTGCTCTACGGCTTGTTTAGGAACCTTGAGCCTTTCTGCAATGGCCTTAATATCCACAGGTTGATTGTTGTATTGGGTGAAATAATAGATGATTTTTTTACCTAACTCTAAATCATCATCGGCATTGATATATTTTCGGTTATCCTCAAAATGAGTTTGCCAGAAACCGAAAATCTTGCCTCGTCCGATCTCATAACGGATGAGGCGGTCAATGGCATGCTCATCCCCCAATGCCTTACCTTCATACTTAGATGTTGCTAGACAATACAGGTAATAAGGGTGTCCGCCCACTTGAGCACTTGCATAGAGGGCATGTTCTGGAGTAATCACAGAGCCAGGGGCATAATATTTCAGCGTCTGGTGTAAGAGCATTGCACCATCTGGAATGGACATGGGTTTCATATACCTGAAGTCAAATCGTCCGCCCAATGGGCCGCCCATGACTGTCTTGAAAATGAGCGTTACCGCTGATCCAGATACCAGCATAGGTGCTTTACGGCTCTGTGCCTGTCGGTCGTATGTGGCTGGGAGATTGATGGCACCCGGACCATTTAGGCGGCCTTTAGAATCCAAGTCTGAAAAAATTTCTTGTGACATGTCGTAGATATAGAATTTCATATCCTGAAATTCATCAATAATCACAGCTACTCTTGTACCTGAATGTGATGCCAGTCGTTCAGGTTCACAGATAAAGCCCTCCCAATGAATCCGTGCATCTTCATTACCGTGGCGATTATAGCGTTTCAGAAACCGCTGAATAGACTCCTGTGCCATGACACCCGCCTTATGAGTTGTTTTATAGGCTAATAACTCTTCCAGCTCTATATCTTTATTAAACAAAGCCGCATCCTGTTCACAATAGGCTAGATACTGTCTAAAAAATGTGGTGGCGTATACCAAGAGAAACTGTTTTAAGGTCATTTTTTCCCGCTTCATTTTGAAATAAAAGGGAGCCACCTGATATTCTGGTTTAAAAAAAACGGTATTCACCAGCCGATCCAATAATACCGTCTTCCCTATCCGCCTGGGTGCAATAAGAGCCGTACTCCACGAACCCATGCGACTTATCGCCTTGACCCATTGCTCTAATTCCCTCAAGAGTTCCACCCTATCAGTAAATTCTTCCTCGTGTACCATCTCTTCTACAGGCCATATCTTTGTTTCAAGCATTGTTTTATACCTCCTTTTTATCAGTTATCAGTTACCCATTAAAACCGATTCGATAGTGTACTCTGTACATTGATACACTTATGTAAATTAATCTAATACAAATAAAATAACTAAAAAGTTTCTATCAAATCAAGTTCCATATAGTCAAGCGGATTTTCACTTCTTGGTGTTCAGAAAAAATGTAATTAATGAATTATGAATTATGAATTATGATTTTGTCGTTTCGATAATAGTCGAATCAAACACAAGTACAAAAAATTCGGTTCGATTCTAACATTATCAAATTAAGTATAACCATTAAACCACGAATTGAGTACCACAGGTACAACTTCTTTATGGTTTATGGTTTGACGGTGTGGAGCATGTCGTCAGAAAATTAATTTGAATAATCCCTAATCAAAATCTCCAAAGAGGTCTCTATATAGGTAAAGCAGTCATTTGTGGCATCACGTATTGTCAAAAAAATAGGCTAAATGCCATGATTTAGCCTCCTATTATTAAGCTTTGCATTTACATTTATTTTATCTAATGGATGAGGTGGGCAACCACGTTACCCACCCGACATTGATCTTTCAACCAAAACAACATGCAAGCGTCTGGGCCCATGTGCCCCTAATTGTATTGTTTGTTCAATATCGGCCGTGCGCGAGGGGCCAGTGATAATATTCACTGTGCGCGGTATGGGTTGTGCGCGGAGACGTGTCCAAACCTCTTCCATAAACGCTACCAGATTATCTTTATATAAAATAACAATATGATTATCGGGCAAAAAATTCAGCGTTGTCGGGCTGGCAAGACTGGAGAGCAAAACGAGGCTACCGGTTTCTGCAATACCGGCAAACGCACAGCTCACACTCACGACATCATCAGCCTGCGCGGCGCGGTAAGCAAGCTGCAATTTATTAGGCCAAGGTAGTGTTTTTAAACGGCTATCGACAACCAACTTTTCAGGTAACTGCTGCTGTTGCAAAAAATCCAAAACGACAAAAGGAATATCCTTAATATTAGGAATCGTTTCAAATGTGCCAGCGACTTTCTCCAATTGTTGGATAAATTGAGGAATTAAAGCCTGTTTCAAAACAGGTTGCTCATGCACGGGATGGTGAGCTAAACGCGCCTCTAAGCCCGTGTTAGCTTCCAATTGATGATATCCTAATGACTGACGGATATTATTTAAAATGGTATTACGGGATTGATTCATCATCAGTTATGAATGATTAGTCTGTTATCATCTTTATAAGTGGAAGCTTTCGCGATTGAAAAATAAATAAACGCTAAAGACGCTAAAGACGCTAAAGACGCTAAAGACACTAAAGACGTTAAAGACGCTAAAGATGTTGTTCTATCTCAAAGAATTGCGTCTCTTGCGTCTCTTGCGTCTCTTGCGTCTTTTGCGTTATTTTTTTCTTGATAAATCGAACACTATTTTTTGCGGAATAGGCTATAGAGCTTTAGCCATAAGCGCCAGCCTTAGAATTTGTACAATCCCCCCACTGAAAACACATTTTCGTCGCGATAATCATTATCGCTGTCAGTTTGGCGATAACCTGCAAAAATGTGGGCATTCTTTGCCAAATGATACTTGGCACCCAAAGTCCAGCTCAGGGCATCTTCTTCTAAGCGTTTACCATCGATATCGGTTAGCCTGAGTTTCTCGTCAATGTCAGACTTGTAGTTTGCAACCCAACCTGCGAGGGTGATGTTGTGTATCCGGTAATCAAAAGAACCGATGATGTATTTTCCACCATCTGGGTTGTTATCGAAGGCCCCCAGTTCACCCTCTTCGTATTGAAGCGCCAGTTTGAGTCCAGGTATCACTTTATAGCTGGCACCGATTTTCCAATTGCGGTATTTATCGTTGTTCCACTTATTCCCGCCGGCTGCCAGTTGGTTATCCCCTTGATCAAGATAAGCGCCAAGCAGCCAAACGCTCATATTGTCCGTGGTGTATTTAAGTTCAGCATTCCCACCACTTTTGTCAGCATCGTCATCGGCCATGATTTGTACCCGAGCATTAACCTGCCCAAATGTGACACCCAGTTCTAATGCGCCTGGTATGTCACTGTTGTGTATTAAACCCGATGTGTCGATACCCTTGCCGGGATTAATGCCGACTTTTCCGGTATCTATATCTTTGACAACTAAACGTTGGTCGCCGGCATCATTCCAGTTCCAATGAACCTCGTTGTGTCGGCCACCTGACATACCGCCGCCGCTACCACGGGCCTGCATAGAGGTGTAAATCCACGGATCAATCAGCCCTTTAGCGTGTCTGTAGGCACCTCGTAATTTGCCATATTTAAGTTGGAAAAAGTCGTTTTTCAAACCAAACCAAGCTTCAAGCCCTGGGCCTAAACCCGTATTATTAGTTGTGTGAAAAGTGGTACGATAACGCGCATGGGGTATCAAACCGCCAGCCAGTTTTTGATCATTCAGTTCAAAGTCGAGGCCGATGAAGTTAGGGCCATCGTTAAGAATGTTCCCGTAGCGATCTCTTGTCAGCGTTTGACGACCCATGTCATCCGATTTTTGCGTAAAACTGAGATCATTGGCCATATTGCCTCTAACCAAATCCTCATTTCCTTCAGCATATTCGACACTGGCTGCTTCAGCGCCGATTTGACCATAGAGTTTGATATCAGCATGAGTGACGAGGGGCGTTGCCAGTACGGCTGTGACAGCTAATGAGAGTACCTTTTTAGTCATGAAATGCTACCTTTATGAGTTAGTGAACCGTTGTTGTCGGGTGGGCATGTTGCCCACCATTGTGTTATCCGTTCTGTTATCAGGTATTAGCGGGGTATTGGGATTGCGGGGGATTTATAAGATAACTGATAACTGATTTCCACATTTCACATTTAGCGAAGCTAAATACAGTTGAGACAAACAAAAACGACGCTAAGGAACTGATAACTGTTATAAAGTCATTTTTGCGAGAATCCAACATTGATTGTCAGTATTCTGCGGCATCTCTTGAATAATTTTATCCGTCTCTTCTGACACGGTGAGTACTTTTCCAGTTTGTTTGCATTGAATCACAAAACTCTCATCTGAGGCAGGCATTAACTTCCATTTTTGATTGTCAACACCGTGGCATTGATGTTGATAAATATCCTTCTTGTTTTCCTTCGTTTTTGATGAAACATCTAAGCACTTTTGAGTTCTAACCGAAAAGATGTGGTAGTAGCCCTGATCGACACCGCCTAGCTGTTGAAAGTGCCATTGTTGATTCCGTCCACCACGATAAATGTCTTGACTGATCGGTGTCGTCGTATTTTTTGATGAACCTTGGAGGCATTTCCCACTGCTAACTGATTTAATGATGTAGAGGGTTGTGGGTTGTATTTGTTCTTCAAATTCTTGAGATTTTTGAGATTCTTGATGTGCATGTGTCTGTGAACTTTCAGAGTTGGCTGCAGCTGTTAGTTCATTTAAATTGCTCTTCGTTTCTTCAAGAGATTGTTCTCGTTTTTGACGTTGCGCTTCTTCAAGGTGTCGTTGCTCCGATATCAGCGCCACTTCACGCTGAGTGTCTTGTAAAGACTGTCGTGCCTGTTCATGTTGCGCTTGCTCTTGCCTGAGTTGTTCAGATAAGCGATCCCATTCGCCTTTGCTGTCTTGTAAAGACTGCTCGGCCTTAAGACGTTGCGCTTGCTCTTGCCTGAGTTGTTCAGACAAACTGTCTAATTCACCTTTGCTGTCTTGTAAAGACTGCTCGGCCTTAAGACGTTGCGCTTGCTCTTGCCTGAGTTGTTCAGATAAGCGATCCCATTCGCCTTTGCTGTCTTGTAAAGACTGCTCGGCCTTAAGACGATCTTGTTGTTCTTGCCGATATTGTTCAGACAACAGATCCAACTCACCTTTGCTGTCTTGTAAAGACTGCTCGGCCTTAAGACGATCTTGTTGTTCTTGCCGATATTGTTCAGACAAACTGTCTAATTCACGTTTGCCGTCTTGTAAAGACTGCTCTGCCTTAAGACGCTCTTGTTGTTCTTGCCGATATTGTTCAGACAAACTGTCCAACTCACCTTTGCTGTCTTGTAAAGACTGCTCGGCCTTAAGACGTTGCGCTTGCTCTTGCCTGAATTGTTCAGACAAACTGTCTAATTCGCCTTTGCTGTCTTGTAAAGACTGCTCGGCCTTAAGACGCGCTTGTTGTTCTTGCCGATATTGTTCCGACAAACTGTCTAATTCGCCTTTGCTGTCTTGTAAAGACTGCTCGGCCTTAAGACGTTGCGCTTGCTCTTGCCTGAGTTGTTCAGACAAACTGTCTAATTCACGTTTGCTGTCTTGTAAAGACTGCTCGGCCTTAAGACGCGCTTGTTGTTCTTGCCGATATTGTTCCGACAAACTGTCTAATTCGCCTTTGCTGTCTTGTAAAGATTGCTCGGCCTTAAGACGTTGCGCTTGCTCTTGCCTGAGTTGTTCAGACAAACTGTCTAATTCGCCTTTGCTGTCTTGTAAAGACTGTTCGGCCATTTGACGATGTTGCTGCTCTTGTCCATACCGTTCAGACAAGGCATCCAATTCACCTTGACTGTCTTGTAAAGACTGTTGGGCCTCTTGACGATGTTGTCGTTCCTGGCTGAGTTCTTCAGAAATGCCCCTCATGGTTATCTTGGTTTTTCCGAAAAGATATAAGCTTATTCCTATTAAAACAATTAAAGCTAATAAACCTAACACTGATGCTATTAATAGCATTTCCATCATTTTACTCCCCGTTATTGATATAAATAAAGAAATTTTTAAGACATCAATTCATTATGGACAGAACTATTTTGTGGGTTTATACTGCACGATCATGAAAAAGTACAACGACACTGCGAAGAAACGAATTAGTTTTGTCGTAAATGAGAACAACTGTTTTGATTTAAAACATTTACGTTTCATACAGAAATACACTTAATTTTTATAGGAATGACACATTGACAAATTAAATTAATTGATTATTCAACTGAGTTATAAATTTCCTGAAGCCTCAAAGTGAAATTTTTAAAACTGTAAAATCAAATCGTTATATTTTGGGTGCGTCAGTCTTATTTAATGAAATGAATGATTCTATAAAAATCGTCCAACAATTTAAATACCCTTGGATTTTGAACTCTAAAAAATGAATTCGTGCAATGTCGTTGTACTTAACCTATATTTGAGGGCAAACTCTAATCTATTGCCAAACCGCGGCCGTTTTAACCCAAATCGTTGTTTGAAAAACGAATGATAATCCCTTATTAAAATCAATGATTTACTGTTTGAAATCACTATTAAAGTAATACACTATCATTTTTTTTTTTGAAAATGAATAATTATTTTTTTATAATTGTCTTTTTTTCATATTGATGGCGATTAATTATTCTGAGCCTCAATTTTTTTCAGTTATACTAAAGCAATTTGCAACAAGCTGAAACATAAGAAGGCATTGTGATTCACTTTAAAACAGTTTTCTATTGACTTTCAATCCTTTAAAAATATGACTAAAAAATAAGGGATAAAGCTAATCCCTTGTATTTATTAGAATAGTGCCCGTCCAAAAATATTGGGGGGGGTTATTAGGCATTAAAAATCTAATAATGGATTAAATCATTTTTGAAAAGACAAGGCTATTAAATAAGGAAAGTGTGATTTCCCATTTTCTATTTCACGCAAAAGTTTCGTGGGTCGAAACTTTTGCGTGAAATCCTTAATAAACCTTTCCACTGAAAAACAGTTCTCTTAGTCAATATACCTTAGCCACTCAAACGTCAGTATTCTAATACCAAGCTATCTCATTTCAAAGTGTGTTAAAATAAAATTTTCTAAATCATCATCTCGGTATATAATGATGTGCTTATTTTTAATAGAATTGATAGTAGAAAACTGAACACCGTTCGACAACTGATAACAACCGTTATTTGCGTTTTAGAAATGAACGAATAGCTTTCAATAACCAATGCCATTCGTTTTTTTTAATTAACATGCAAGCCACAGGAGAAATAAATGCCTTCACGTAGAGAACTCGCTAATGCCATTCGTGCTTTGAGCATGGATGCAATACAAAAAGCTAATTCCGGGCATCCCGGTGCGCCAATGGGTATGGCCGATATTGCTGAGGTGTTATGGAACGATTACATGAATCATAACCCCAATAATCCTAATTGGGCTAACCGTGATCGGTTTATATTATCCAATGGGCATGGTTCAATGCTGATTTATTCGTTAGTCCATCTGACGGGCTATGATTTATCAATGAACGATATCAAGAATTTTCGTCAGTTACACTCCAAAACCGCAGGACATCCTGAATACGGTTATGCTCCTGGGGTTGAAACCACCACAGGGCCTTTAGGACAGGGTATCGCGAATGCAGTCGGTATGGCGATTGCCGAAAAAGTCTTGGGCGCTCAGTTTAATCGCCCTAATCATAATATTGTTGACCATTATACTTATGTCTTTTTAGGTGATGGTTGCATGATGGAAGGCGTTTCTCACGAAGCTTGCTCATTAGCCGGCACCCTGGGTGTGGGCAAACTGATTGCCTTTTATGATGATAATGGTATCTCCATTGATGGTGAAGTAGACGGTTGGTTTACTGATAACACACCACAACGTTTTGCCGCTTATGGCTGGCATGTGATTGAAAATATAGATGGTCATGATGCTGAGGCCGTCAAACAGGCCATAGAAGACGCACGGTCGCATAATGATAAACCGACTTTAATTTGTTGTAAAACCATCATCGGTTGGGGTTCGCCCAATAAACAAGGTAAAGAATCGTGCCACGGTGCCGCTTTAGGGACAGATGAAGTGGCCTTAGTCAGAAAAACAATCGGTTGGGAATCTCCCCCGTTTGAAATTCCTGACGACATTTATCAAGGATGGGATGCGAAAGATAAAGGCGCAAAATTTGAACAACAGTGGAATGAAGAATTTTCGGCTTACGAAAAAGCGCATCCCGATCTTGCCGCTGAATTTAAACGCCGTTTAAGCGGTGAATTACCTGAGAATTTCTTAGAAAAGGCGGATACTTTTATTTCCAGCGTGGATGCTAAGCAAGAAAAAATTGCCTCACGCAAAGCCTCACAAAATGCGTTGAATGGTTTTGGGCCCTTATTACCCGAATTGCTCGGCGGCTCCGCAGACTTGGCAGGCTCTAATCTCACCATTTGGAAAGGCAGTAAGGCTATCAAAACGCATCCAGATGGTAATTATATTAACTATGGTGTGCGTGAATTTGGCATGTCCGCCATTATGAACGGGATTTCTTTGCACGGCGGTTTTATTCCTTATGGCGCAACATTCCTGATATTTTCTGAATATGCGCGCAATGCCCTCCGCATGGCCGCATTGATAAAAACGCAATCTATTTTTGTTTATACGCACGACTCAATCGGATTGGGCGAAGATGGGCCCACCCATCAACCGGTTGAACAAACGGCCACCTTGCGCTTGATACCGAATATGTCCTTGTGGCGGCCTTGTGATGCCGTTGAATCGGCTGCCTCTTGGAAAGTGGCGATTAAACGCAAAGAAGGCCCTAGCTGTTTGATCTTTTCACGTCAAAACTTACCACACCAACCCCGCACTGCAGAACAATTGGAATTGATTGAACGAGGCGGTTATATTTTGTCCGATTGTAACGGTACACCTGATGCCATTATTATCGCAACCGGATCAGAAGTTGAATTAGCAGTAGGTGCGGCTAAGGAATTGAATGAGAAAGGCAAGAAAATCCGCGTCGTGTCGATGCCAAGCACGGATGTTTTTGATGCCCAAGATGAAGGATACCGCGAATCGGTGTTACCGAGTAGCGTGATCAAACGGGTCGCTGTAGAAGCCGGTGTTAGCGATGGTTGGATTAAATATGTTGGTTTACAAGGCAAAGTGGTCGGTATCAACCGCTTTGGTGAATCCGCTCCCGCCCCAGAGCTTTTCAAGGAATATGGTTTCACAATAGACAATGTTGTTCAAACGGTTGAGACGATTCTTTGAACAAATCCCCCCTTTTTTCCAAACTTATCTTTGAGTTTGGGTCAGAGTGCAAACTTTAGTTTGCGAATTAGCATTTTTTTTAGACAACACAGGAGCAAATATTACATGGCAATAAAAGTCGCAATCAATGGCTACGGTCGTATTGGACGTAACATTTTACGTGCGCTCTATGAAGCTAACCGTACCAATGACATCCAAATTGTCGCCGTCAATGACTTAGGTGATACCAATACCAATGTTCATTTGACCAAGTACGATACTGCACATGGGCCTTTTCAAGCTGACGTATCAGTGGAAGGCGATAACATGGTAGTCAATGGCGATAAAATTCGTGTCTTGGCTGAACGTGATCCCTCCAAATTGCCTTGGAAAGAGTTGGGTGTTGATGTGGTGCATGAGTGTACCGGTTTCTTTGCCAGTAAAGCTAAAGCCAGCGCTCATTTAGCGGGCGGTGCTAAAAAAGTCGTGATCTCAGCACCAGGCGGCAACGATGTTGATGCGACAATCGTTTATGGCGTGAATCACAAGGTTCTCAAAGCCAGCGACACCGTTATTTCTAATGCATCATGCACCACGAACTGCTTAGCGCCGCTGATTAAACCACTGCATGACAAAATCGGTATCATGCATGGCTTGATGACAACGATCCATTCTTACACCAACGATCAAGTACTCACCGATGTTTATCATAGCGATTTACGTCGCGCCCGTTCTGCCACTCAGTCCATGATTCCTACCAAGACAGGTGCAGCCGCGGCAGTTGGTTTAGTCTTGCCAGAATTGAATGGCAAATTGGACGGTTTTGCCATGCGTGTCCCAACTATCAACGTGTCTGTGGTTGATTTATGCTTTGTAGCCGCTCGTGAGACGAGCAAAGAAGAAATCGACAGCATTTTGAAGGCCGCCTCAGAAGGCGAATTAAAAGGCATACTGGCTTTCAATGATGGCCCATTGGTATCCGTTGACTTTAATCACACCACCGTGTCTTCTACTTATGACTCAACCTTAACCAAGGTAACAGGCGGTACATTGGTCAAAGTGTTGTCATGGTATGATAACGAATGGGGTTTCTCCAACCGGATGTTGGATACAACAGTTGCATTGATGAACGCTAAATAATTCTTTTTGATTGTAAGTACTGAACCACAAATAAACAGGTATTTTACCGCAAAGAGACGCGAAGCATTGCGTCGGAACGAAACCGCGAATTGTAGAGACGCGATGCTTCGCGTCTCTAATTACAAATAAACATTGCTTCTATTAAAATACCTGAAAATTTATGCTTCAGTACTTATTTTCGATTGTATTATTAAATAAGGCGGGAATTTTTCCCGCCTTTTTTTTGAGTAAAAAAAATGAAGGGCAGTGCAAGAGGATTGTTTGCACTAGCAAAACTCTGATCGTAAACCCGTTAGAATTTGCAAATTGACGCAGGGTGGCTTTATCTATAAGCCCCTGAATTATTTATAACTATTTTAAAATGATGCCAACACATCTTATAATCACGATTTATTGAAGTCAGTTTGAAATAGCCAGCATTGCAACCAGAAACAGCACTTTCATCTGTTCAAAAAAAATAGATTAACCTTAACAATCAAAAATCCTTTATTATAAGCAATGCTTGTTGTTATGAGTTGTCGTTATTAACGATAAAATAGAAATGCAGCCGTTTTCAAAAAAAAACGATCACCCTGAGCAAATTGATAATCAAAAAGCGCTATGACACAATAAATATAACAACATGAATACCAACACATTTTATTCAACACTCTCTCATTTGCCGCTATTACGAAAAAGCTATATTCTCAAAATCATGGCCATTGCGTGTTTCGGCCTCCTGCTGTTCCCTTGGTTCACGTTTTCTCTCTATCTTTTGGTTGATTCATCGTTGAATTTAAATGATAACTTCTACCACCTCATCATCGTGATCTTACTCGCCACCATCGTTGGGATAATCATCACTTTTTCTTTATTGTATTGGCTACTGTATCCGATTAGCCTAAGCTCAACAGCCTTGCACCAATATCTCAATGAAGAACAAAAGTCTCAACTGCCCACCCATTTTGAGGATTCTGTTGGTCAACTCATGACAGTGGTTCAATATGCCATTAAAAAATTAGATTTACAAAAGCATCAAATTACTCACTTTCCCAGTCATGATCCCTTAACCGGTATACTGAACCGTCGGGCCGGTGAAGAACGTCTACGGCAAGAAATGGCCCGTGCCCGACGTGAAGGCAAACAAATGCTAGTCGCTTTATGTGATGTTAAGCAGCTTAAAAAGATAAACGAACAGTTTGGGCATGAGATCGGTGATGCCTGCTTAACATTGATTGTCAAAGTCTTTTCCAAAAGTATCCGCGAAAGTGACTGGATAGCACGTTGGCATGGCAATCAGTTCCTCATGGTATTATGGGATTTTAACCACATCACACCCACAGCCATTTTTATGCGTATTCAACGCCAGCCGATTCAAATGCCCGTAAAAGCGTTAGAAAAAATTAGCTTAAGTATTGGTGCTTATGAGTATCAAAGCAATCAGGAAAGTGATCTCAAAACAGAGTTAGAAACATTACTTATGCGCCTTGACGACGCATTGTCTCAAGTCAAACAAACAGGCCATCTTGGTATTGTACTGACAGAATTTAAACAAAATAACTTAATAACTTAATTCAAATAGTAAGGTTTGTTTGCGAAGAATACGCCTTTATAACCAATCTGCTTTGAAAAAGGGAGGTTGGGGAGATTTTCAAAAAATCAAATAATGAACAGCAATCAATTCAAATTTTATTTAGCACTCTCTCGTGTGCCACTGCTAAAAAATAGCTATCCCCTTAAAATCATGGCCATTGCCTTTATTGGCATGATCATGCCCTTACTCACGTTAAGTGTCTCTCTTTTTATCATTTCCTCGTTAAGTTTCAATGATCAGATTGGCCTGTTTGTTATTATTTTACTTGCCACAGTGGTTGGAACGATAACGAGCTTTTTTTTATTGTATTGGCTACTTTATCCCATCATCTTGACAGCAAGCGCACTACACCAATATCTCCATAACGAACAAAAGCCTAAACTCCCAACCCATTTAGGTGATTGTGTCGGTCAACTCATGACAGAAGTTCAATATACCATTGATAAATTAGATTTACTCAAACATTCATTTGATACTTCCGCCACAGTCGATCCATTGACAGGCTTACTCAATCGTCTAGCCGGTGAAGAACGTTTGCGCCAAGATATAGCGCGTGCCCGTCGTGAAGAAAAACACATGCTAGTCGCCTTAATTGACATTGATAACTTTAAAACGATCAATGAACATTTTGGACACTATCTAGGTGATCTTTGCCTAACACAGATTGTTGAAATCGTCGCTAAAAATATTCGCGAGGGAGACTGGCTGGCACGTTGGAATGACGATAGATTTATGATGGTATTGTGGAACTTTAACCATACCAATGCCCTCATCGTTTTAGAGCGTCTTCAACAGCAATCCGTCAAAACACCCATGGGAGAATTACTACAAATCTGTTTGAGTATTGGAGCCTGTGAATACAGGGGAGACACCGATTTAGACACCGAAACAGAATTAGAAACCTTACTCATTCACATTGACGATGCCTTGTATCAAGTGAAAGAAGCCGGTGGCGGCGGCATTCAATTGATTGAATAACTTGAAAATTGTTTTTTTCGACGCGATGCCTCGCGTCTCTGTTTCGGGGCGATGCCTCGCGTTTCGGTTTCGACGCGATGCCTCGCGTTTCGGTTTCGACGCGATGCCTCGCGTTTCTTAGTAGAGACGCGATGCCTCGCGTCTCTGTTTCGGTGCGATGCCTCGCGTCTCTGTTTCGGTGCGATGCCTCGCGTTTCTTAGTAGAGACGCGATGCCTCGCGTCTCTGTTTTTGCTTCGAGGCGATGCCTCGCTAGAGACGCGAAGCATCGCGTCTCTACAATGGAAATGGGTGTGGCTACTTAAGAACGACGGTTCAATAAAATCAATGGGTTATGGAGCCTACCATTCCACGCGCTTTCAAGCGTTTAAAATGTACATAATTAATTGATTTTTAAATATTTTTTATAATTATTGGTGTATTGCGCATCATTTTAAAATAACCACACCCAATAAAAATAATCCCTTAACCGTTGTACTTTTGACAAACTGATAGATCGCCAACGGTGGCGGGGTTGAATGTGAAACGACGTTCTTCGCTACGCGAGATCATAGCCCCAGGTGGAACCCTCATCGTTATACATAAGTCAAAATGCAAATGAAATGTAGGGTGGGTTTCGTTTCGTTCCGCGGAGCGGAACGAAACCCACCTGTTGCGCGACAAATATAAATATATGTAACGATAAATTATATAAATTTATTTGTATAATCAACAAATTAACTAAAATGTTATATAAAATTATATCTATTTTATGTGGGTTTAATTTCGCTACATGTAGAAAACCGGTGGGTTTCACTCCGCTACGCTCCGTTCTACCCACCCTACAAAAAATTACCTTTAAAATCAAATATTTAAATATTTGTGTATAACGATGAGGGTGGAACCAGGGGATCGCCAATCCAAAAACACGTTGCCCACCCACGGATAATTGATAACGAGGATTTAAATATGCCAACAAGCCATCAAGCCCGCCGTAATCCCAATAGAAGAATAAGATCATCAGCTAAACAAATACCCATAAAACATGGATTACGCGAACTGGTTCTCATCGGTTTTTGTTTTGTCGCACTGTATTTATTTGCTTCATTAGTCACTTACTATGGAGGTGATCCAGGCTGGTTACGCAGTGGCCCAGTAGAAGAAATCAGAAACAAAGGCGGTATCGTCGGTGCCGTGTTTGCCGACCTGTTTTTTTACATGTTTGGATACTTTGCCTACTTATTTCCCCTCATGGTTGGCTATATCGGTTGGCTGATTTATCGAGGCCGCCATCGTGAAATTTTAGCCGAGCCTAAAAGCTTAGTTGTGCCTGGTATCGGCTTTCTCTTAACATTAAGCGCCGGCTGCGGCCTCGCTATTGTACATTTTATGGCAGAAAGTGCCTTACTCCCCACCCATGCCGGCGGCATGTTAGGCATGTGGATTGGCGATGGTTTAGTCTCAATCGTCGATAGACTCGGCGCAACCTTAATCTTACTCACCCTCTTTTTCACCGGCATCACTTTACTAACCGGATTATCATGGCTGAAATTGATGGACACCTTAGGTTATCACACCCTAGAAAGATGGCCCACCGTTAAAAAATACATGAGTACGCAATTTTTGCCTTGGCTGATAGAATATCTAAAACAAGGGGTACAAATGACTAAAAACCTCTTGAAAATATTCTCCCAGAAATTATTGCAATGGACAAAAACAGGCTACACACGCTGGCAAACACGTCGTGCAGAATGGCGCAAAGAGCGTGAACAGTATGACGATGACGAGTATGATGACGAATATTATGACGATGACGATGACGAGTTTGTCAAACCCGTCTCCTCTCGCGATAAAGCCGTCTTGCCGCAAGACGAGCACCAAGAAGTTCGACAAGCCGTCTTGCCTGGCATTTCCAAAACACCCCAAGCCCCCATCTTGTCAGAAAACCCCGAAACGCCAGAAGAAGCAGAACCCACGCCACCAGAGGTAAATAAAGTTACAGAAATAACACCCATCATACCGGCCTTAAATCTGTTAGAAAAGGCCCCTCACGTCGCGGCCTCTCCCAATATCAAAATGCTTTCGCAACAGATCAAAGAAGCTTTTGCAAGCTTACAAGTTGAAGTCGAAATCAACGCCGTACACCCAGGGCCCGTATTAACCAAATTTGAAATTCACCCGATTACACCTATCAATACCAATCATCTGAGCGAACTCAGCGACGCTTTAGCAAAAGTATTGCTCGTTCAAAAAGTGCGGACAACGGAAAACCAACCCGGTATACTTGACATTGAAGTCCCCAATTTAAAGCGCCAACCCATCTATTTAAGCGCATTACTCAACAGCACCGAATATCAAAACCATCCATCATCCTTACCTGTTGCATTAGGGGAAGATATTGGAGGCCAACCCATCGTAGTCGATTTAACCCGGATTCCCCATATCTTGATTGCCGGCATTGATGAGCAGGAAAAAACAACCGCCATCAACACCTTAATCTTAAGTTTGTTGTACAAAGCCACACCAGAAACCGTGCGTTTATTACTGATAGACAACAACGCCTTCTCAGTTTACAGCGACTTACCGCACCTACTGGTACCCATAATGACCGATATGGCACACACCACCCCAGCCCTAGAATGGTGTGTTCAAGAAATGGAACGCCGTTACCGCCTCATGGCCAGTATCAACACCCGGAACATTGAAGATTACAACCAAGCCCGCATACTCCAAGAACAAGAGCAAGACTGGTCAGAAGAAGAAGCGCAAACCAATGCCCCCCTATTCTATATCATCGTGATCATCAACGAACTCGGGGACATACTCACAAACGCTGTAGAACAAGAAGCAGAAAAACACATCACCAAATTAACACAAAAAGCCCGTGCCGCCGGCATCCACATCATCTTAGGCACACAACGCCTCACAGTGAATGTCATTACCGGCCTCATAAAGGCCAACATACCCACCCGCATGGCATTTCAAGTCAACAATAAAAGCGAATCGCGCACCATTCTAGGCCAAATGGGCGCAGAAATGCTACTGGGCCAAGGCGATATGTTATACATGACAGCCGGCACCGGCATGCCAGTGAGAATACACGGTAGCAGCGTTTCCGCCAACGAAGTCAAAAAAGTCGTAACCGACTTAAAAAACCGCGCCACCCCAGATTACATCAACATCTGAACAATTATCATAGAGGCTTCCTGGGCCGCCCGATCGTGTTCGCCCAGGTTTAACTTTCACAAATAATTAACACGAGTCCGCACCTGCGTACCCTTACAATCAATGATACGCCAACCCGGTTTAGTATGCCCAATAGCAAACTCAGGATTATCCTGCTCAATTTGAAAAACAGTCGAAGGGGTCAAATGAATAAACTTATCATTGATAACCACCGTTTTATCAACATGATAATGTCCACAAAAAATATGCTCAACTTGAGGTGACTGCTCTAAAAGCTGCCACACCTCATCAGGACTTTGCAAAGCATGATGATCATCCATAAACTGACAGCCACACAACTGCGGCGGATGATGTATAAACAACAACACCGGTTTATTATTTTTAGCCAATTCTGTCGTCAACCACTCAATCTGTGGTTTCGTCACGCGATAACGAGAACTATCCAAAAACAACAAACGTTTACCTTTTATCGTCTGAGCAAAAAACAACATACTCGGCGAATACTCATTATCAGGCAAATCAAACACCCTTCTCATGCGAATCACATGATCATGATTCCCCGCCATCACCATATACGGATGAGGAAAATCATCCAAAGCCGCCTTTATCCACGTATACGCTTCAGGCTCCCCCTCCGCCGCCGCCAAATCACCCGATAACACCAATAAATCTAAACGTTTTTTGGCCAAAACGGCTAACACATTGAGAAATTGTTGACGCACATTAATGCCCATAAACGAAACATTAGACGGCCCAATGTGCATATCAGTCACCTGTGCAATCACTAAATTAGTCGCCATAAGATTTTATGTTCCCTTAAAATTGGTTCAGATATTATCAAAATACACAAAAGCTTTAACCCTCAAGGGGTTTAATTTTAATTATAGCATTTATAGAATATCGTAAAATTCATATTGATGGGTTCGATTTTTTTGGAGTTCAATTTGAATTGGAGTTCAAATGATTTGGAGTTCACACTTTAGTTTGATTTGGAGTTCAAACTGGGCGCATTCCCAAAAAAAGGGTCATTATCAATAGCAGCAAAATAAATTTTGCACTCCAGGCCGAAGCAAAATAAATTTTGCACTCCAGGCCGAAGCAAAATAAATTTTGCACTCCAGGCCGAAGCAAAATAAATTTTGAACGAAAATCAGGCAGACAGTGTGGTGATGATTTTGAATATTTTCCTTCCCCTCATCAATTCGTTATTTAATCCTTAATATTTAAGTGTATTTATCAAGCTAACTCATTGATTTGAATCAATCCCATTTAACGAACCCAGTGCCGTGAAACAACACCTTGACTTAATGCCTATTTAATAAGAGCCTGAACCTGCTTAACAATAGAGAGTGAAACCTGTTCAACAAAAGTTTTTTCATTAACAAAGCTAATATCAAACATACGCGTTAAGCCCTGCATTTGCTCATTACTCAACCCAAGCACAAGCATAAAAAACTGTTTCTTATCCATTTTCAATCTCTTGCGTAGTTTGATATATTTGTCAATAAAGGGCCTAAATTCACCCGATTTGCACTCCACAAATATAGGCATAACGCCATTTATCAAAAAAAAGGTATCCAATTCATTTTTATCGTTATTAGGAAATTGGATATGAAAACTTCTTAAACCGGCAAAGCTCATCTGACGTTCATGACAAAAAGCCAGCAATTTCATAAAAGCAAACCATTCTAGCCATTCTCCATTAAAAAAATTGACAATTGGCTGTGCCGTTTGTAAAATCAAACGTATTTTATTTTGACTCCTATTGATAAAGCACTTTGCAACAAAAGCGTATTCATAAAGTTCTTGACAAAACTCATTAATAAGCGCCACCTCTTGTTGATTGTAATTAGACAAATACAACGTCACATTGGTATATCCTTTCTTTTGGATATGTTTAATTTTATCACTCACGACTTTTAGCAAGTCATAGTTATCCCCCAATTTTACCGCCACTTCATCAAAAAAACCCGTCGTATCAACCGCATCTTCATCAACATTGAGCTGAATATGTTTATTTTTAAACCAATCTAAAATCGGTTGATACTGTTGCTGCTCCGTCATAGCCGTCGTATTAAAAATATCCATGCCTCTTTTATTGATATCATCGGAAATTTTAGTGGCGGGGAGACTTTTTTGCAAACGAAGAAATTCTTTTTGCATACTGAAATACTTTTCCAACAGCTTTTTGACTAAAGCCAGTGTGTCATATATCGGTGTCACTTTTTGGCAAACGGGGCATTTAACCTTTTTACCGATATGTTGATTGGGTACTTCTCGTAAATACCCACATTGATTACATCTAAAAATCGCCATGATATTAGATTATCCTTTGCGCGTGTCTCAATCCAACTGTGTAAGCTATTTATAGTAACCCATTATTAGGGTGCCGCAGAAAATCATTTCCTTTAAGTTAAGGAAAGAATTTTTCTGATTATAGCGTTTCCCGATCTCATGACGTACAGTTATAGCGTTTCCCGATTGAATGAACCGAAGGTGGGCTACGCTAAGTACAAATTTGATTTTAGTGAAAAATTTATTTTGCAGCTTTGCTCTTGCAATTTTCGTTCTAAATTTATTTTGCCGCTTTGCTCTTTTCGTTCCAAATTTATTTTGCAGTGGCGAATTTAAATATAAATGTACGTCATGAGATCGGGAAAGGCTATATATCAATAAAATCGAACCGCAAAATAAATTTGGTTTGAAAATCAGGCCGCAAAATAAATTTGGTTTGAAAATAATTTGTACTTAGCGTAGCCCACCTTCGGTTCATTCAATTGGGAAACGCTATATAACGAATTTGGGGGGCTCTGCTAAAGCATTGACTTCCAAAGATTAGAAAAAAAACATGAAAATTATCAGCTTAGACATTGAAGGCTTTCGCTCAATGACTTTGAAAACGTTGGAAGGCCCTTTTTCAGAAGAAAGTTTACTGCGTCTCTATTCGCGTTTCTACGATCCATTGTAGAGACGCGATGCCTCGCGTCTCTATTCGCGTCTCTATTCGCGTTTCTATTCCCGTTTCTACGATCCATTGCAGAGACGCGATGCCTCGCGTCTCTATTCGCGTCTCTATTCGCGTTTCTATTCCCGTTTCTACGATCCATTGCAGAGACGCGATGCCTCGCGTCTCTATTCGCGTCTCTATTCGCGTTTCTATTCCCGTTTCTACGATCCATTGCAGAGACGCGATGCCTCGCGTCTCTACTGTCTAGGTTGAATGTGAATAGCCCCTTCGATAAGCTCAGGGCACGCTGGAAGCTGGGAAAATTTTTATCGATATAACCACACGCGCATCAACGAAATCAGTTTATCGGTATCGACGGGTTTCGATAAATAGTCATTCGCGCCAGCATCAATACATTTCGCTTTGTCGCCTTTCATGGCTTTGGCTGTTAGGGCGATTATCGGTAATTTGTGGTATTGAGGTTGCTGTCTGATTTTCCGCATGGCTTCGTAACCATCCATTTCGGGCATCATGATATCCATTAGCACCATCGCTATATCGGGATGTTCTTCTAATAATGTCAATCCTTCTAAGCCTGTGTTGCCCGATAGCACTTCCATGTTTCTTTCTTCTAGCGCCGTTGCTAAGGCAAATACGTTGCGTACATCATCATCAACAATCAATACCTTTTTCTGAGTTAATATGGATTCTTTGTCATGTACCATTCGCAGCATTTGCTGTTTTTGGATCGAGAAATTGGCTTCGACTTGATGGAGAAATAACGTGGCTTCGTCTAATAAACGTTCTGATGAACTGACAGCCTTAATGGGCAAATGATCCGCGCATTGCAGTAATAAGGCTTCTTCTGCCGATGTCAATTCACGATCCGAATACACAATCACGGGCGTTTGGCATAAACCGTCTTCTTGTTGCATGTGCTCTAGCAACTGCCCCCCTGAACCTTGAGCGATATCCATGTCCAGAATAACGCAATCAAATAACGTTTTTCGAAGTTGCCCTAATGCGTTTGCTGGTGTTAAGGCTAATGTGGTTTGGATATGATCACCTTTGATTAATTCCAAAATGGTTTGTTGATGCGGTTCATTATCCACAATCACTAACACTGCTTTAAGCGTCTTGGTAATAAACTGTTCTATTTTTTTAAAGACTTCACCCAGTTGTGTCATATTCACCGGCTTATGTAAAAAACCAATGGCACCCCTTTTGGTGGCTTCTAAATGATTCTGTTCAGCGGCTGAAATGAAATGTACCGGAATATGCCGTGTGTCGGGATTGTCTTTTAGCCTTTCCAAAACGCTCCAGCCATCTAAGTTGGGTAAACCGATATCAAGGATAATCGCATTGGGTTGGTATTGTTCCGCTAATTGGAGGCCGGTTCTACCGTCTTCTGCATGCCGACATTTAAAGCCTTTTTCCTCTCCTAAGTCTATGAGAATAATGGCAAATTTACGATCATCTTCGATGATCAGCAGCGTTTTATCATCAAATTGCTGTGTTGCGCTATCATCAACAATTGTATTGGAATCAGAGTCGATCTCAGAAGAAATGAGGGTTTCTGAACGGGCAGAATTGGGTTCCGGCTCGGGATTTGAAATCGGGGTTTCAGTGGGCTGAAGAGTCGAGGCTTGAGGCGATAGAGACAACGTTTCTGGTAAAGACAAAGTGAAAGTACTGCCCGAACCGGCTTGACTGTTTAGGGTGATTTCACCGCCAATCAGTCTCGCTAACTGACGAGAAATAGATAAACCGAGGCCGGTTCCTCCATAACGTCGGCTGGTGGTGCCATCAACTTGCTGAAACGCTTCAAATATCACTTGTTGTTTATCTGAAGGAATACCAATCCCCGTATCAGTGATACTGATTGCAATCAAATCCTTCGCTTCTTGGGTTATGCTCAACCGAACTTCGCCCTGATTGGTGAATTTAAAGGCATTCGATAACAAATTAGTCAATATTTGTTTCAACCGCTGTACATCCGTGTGTAAAACCTCTGGCAAATTATCGGCCATTTGAATGTGAAAAGCTAAACCTTTTTCTTGAGCTAAGGGCGCAAATTTATGGGCCAACGATTCGACTAAATCGCTCAATAATAACTTTTCAATATTGAGTTCCATTTTGCCCGCTTCAACTTTGGATAAATCCAAGATGTCATTGATCAGTATCAACAAATCTGAACCGGCACTCTGAATCGTTTGAGCATATTCAACCTGTTTTTCTGTCAAATTGCCCGGTTTATTATTCGCTAACAGTTGCGAGAGAATCAGTAAACTATTTAAAGGGGTGCGGAGTTCATGCGACATATTGGCCAGAAATTCGGATTTATACTGACTGGCTAATTCTAATTCCTTGGCTTTGATTTCAATTGCCGCTCTCGCCTTTTCCATTTCCACTTGGGTGGCTTCTAGGGCGATATTTTTGTATTGAATCGCCTCCTTTTGCCGTTCTAATTCTTCAGTACGTTCTTCCAATTCTTCATTGGTTTGCTTTAATTCTTCCTGTTGGGTTTGTAATTCCTCAGATTGACTTTGCAATTCTTCGGATTGACTTTGCAACTCTTCATTGCGGTGTTGAAGTGCCTCTTGTTTTTGTTCAACTTCTTCCCTTTGCATTTGCAACTGTTCATTAATCTGTTGCATTTCTTCTTGTTGGGCCTGTAATTCCTCTGACTGGGTTTGCAATTCCTCAGTTTGCCGCTGACTTTGTTCCAATAAGGCTTGCATCCGAGTGCGTGATTCGGCCAGATTAACCGCTATGCCGATATTCGGCATAGATTGCTCAAGAAAGGTGCGTTGACTGTCTGTCAAAGCCTCGGAAAAACCGATTTCAACAACCCCTTTGACGGTATTTTCATACAAAAAGGGCAAGATAAACACATAACGTGGAATGGTTTGTGATAATCCGGATCGCGTAATATAACGATACTCTTCTGGCGTGTGAGTACAACAGAGCTCTTTTTGTTCTAAAGCCGCTTGCCCAATCAACCCTTCACCAAATTGAAATTGATTAGGGGGATTATCCTGCCGGGTATAAGCATAACTGGCGATTTCTTGTAAAACGGGCCGTTTTGGATCAGAGTGAGAAACCCGATAAAATAAGCCCACTTGAGCATTGACATAAGTCGTTAAGAAATCAATTGTTTTTTTAGCCAACCTCGTCACATCCTGCTCGCCTCTTAATTTATCATTTAACTGCGCTTGTCCACTTTTAAGCCAATCCAGCTCAGCATTCTTTTGGGTTGCGTCTCCCAATTTAATCGCGGCCGTGGTTAAGCCATTTTTGATTTGAATAAAATCCCCTTGATATTGATCGCCAGGCATCATATTAAGATTGCCCGTGGCTAAAGCTTGAGAAACGTTCACAATATCTTCAATCACGGCTTTAAGGTTTTTAACCATGATTTGAACAGCAGCATGAATACCAGTGGCTTTATCCGTTTCAAATTGTAAGGCTAAATGCCCTGCGGCCACTTGTTCAGTGATTTTAGCAATGTCAGTCGGTTCTCCGCCAACCTGTTTGAGGATTTCACGGCCGATATAATAAGCCGATAAAGACGCAATGGTAAAACTAAGTAGCGTCGCGACAATCAGTATTATTATCGCACTTGTGAACGATTGTGCTATCTTTTGAGCATCTTGGGTTATTTTGTCATGCCGTTTTTCCTCAACCTCATCCACGCCAGTGATGATTTTGTCAAATAGGGCATCAAACTGATCATCCAGTGCTTGATCTTCAAGTTTTTTGCTACCAAAGTGATTTTCAAAACGTACAGTAGCGATTTTTCTAAAGGCTTCTAAATCCTGTTTAATAGAAAGCAGCTTTTGTTCTATTACGTTATCATTGATAGGATAAAAGGTACCCTCAAGATTTTTTCCCCCTGTGAGTATCGCGTCAATATACCAAAAGCTGTCATCAAGCAGTTTCCACACCTTATCTATAACTGCTTTTTCTTCAGCACCCGTGATGATTTCTTCAAACCAAAGGTGCGCGGTGGTAGCCGTTAATTTAATCTCCATCGCCGCATCAGCAAGCGGCGCGTTTTTTAAGCTCACCTCTTGACTTATGGTATACAGTGTTCTAAGTTCAATGATACCGACAATCCCGGCAACAATGACGGTTGTTGAAATGGACAAAAAGCCTAATAATAAGGCCGTTTTAATTTTCATCTTGTGTTGAGTTATCAGTTATTATTGATTACTAAAAGATCAGATTAATCATTGTCAATCAGTCTGATCATGATAATCAGTGTATCATAAAGAGATAGAACACAGATTTGACTGATGATCATGATCCGCGCTGATTAAAAAAATCAGCGTTCCATCATGACAATCAGCGTTCTATCCCTCAATTGGACAAATCGCAGTAATAAAAATAGACATGAACATTGAACGCTATTTAAAAACGTGTCGTGAATTAAGCCAATTGACTACCCAAAATGGCTGGATTGATAATGATACCTTGAAAATCACGACACTATCAACGGAAGAAAACAGTGTTGTGGTTGAAGTGCGTTTTGACGAACTGATTATGGAAGGATCAGGTTGTCTTGCAGATCGTATCAAGTGTTATGGGCAAGTGCGCTTGCAACGAGACGAAAACGATCAGATTGTCAATATGGAAATACTTTAAATCCGTTTACAAACAATAACTTCAACTCACAAACAAAGGAGAAACACTATGCTTGTCATTAATCTATTGAATTGGCTATTTGAACTAGAGTCTGGCTACCTCTAGCGGTCAATCTGATGTTTCTGGCCGCAAATGGCCGGGCTCTCACATCATCTTCCATTGTAGAGACGCGATGCTCGCGTCTCATCGCTCGCGTCTCTACGAAAAGCGGAGACGCGAGGCATCGCGTCTCTACGAAAAGCGGAGACGCGAGGCATCGCGTCTCTACGAAAAGCTTTATGGCATTGTGAGAGTATCAACATGACATCCCGAAAAGAATGGTTAAAAGAAGTGGCCTCATTATGTGAGGATGTAGGCCCAGAAGAGGGTATCGATCCACGCAAGCTTTGTCACAAGCAGCCCATAAACAAGACGCATCGCAAAACGTATCAAGTGTGCAAACAAGCGGAAAAAACGCTGAATTTGGTAATGGCAGGCGAATGGGTTGAACCGGTATTACGTGAATTAATCGTCAGCGCCGTTCAACCTAATCCAGATAGTGCACACTTGTTAGTCATTGTCGAACCCATTTCAACAAGCGTCTTGTTAGATCAGGATGAAGTCTTATCCGCGCTACTGCGCGCCAAAGGGCGATTACGCGCAGCCATTGCAACGGCGATTAATCGCAAACGCACCCCTTTGATTTCATTCCTGTTTATAGCTGTGAAGGAGGGGCCATAATGAAACCCGCTACTGTTAAAATGTGGTTAGCTGAACCGTTAAAGCCAGCCGTGTCGAGTGCATTGGAACGGCTCGCGAAAACGGAAGATGTAGAGCATATCGCCGTGATGCCTGATGTTCATTTAGCCCAAGAGGTTTGCATCGGCACTGTGATTGCGACGCAATCGCGCTTATATCCGCAGGCCGTTGGCAATGATATAGGTTGTGGTATGACAGCGATAGGTTTCCAGTGTCAAGCGGATATTCTAAAAACAGAACAGGCAGCTGCCCGTTTACTCAACGGCCTCAGCCAATTCGTCCCCACTAACCGCCATTCATCGCTAACGCAATTTGACTCCTTGCCAGAGGCCTTACAACTGGCCCCTTTAAGTGTACCCAAACTGGAAAAACTCAAACAGCGCGATGCGCGGGTTCAATTTGCCAGCTTAGGGCGTGGAAACCACTTTTTGGAATTTCAAGCCAGTGAAGACAATGCGTTATGGTTAATGGTTCACACCGGTTCGCGTGGCATTGGACAAACTATTGCGACTCACCATTTACAAAAAGCGGCAACAGCGAACACGGGGTTAAAATACTTAGAAGCAGAAAGTGAAGCCGGAGAAGCCTATTTGCAAGATATAGCCTGGGCCTATCGTTATGCGGATTTAAGTCGGCAAGCGATAATAGAAGCGGTTACGGTATTGATGGCAGAATGGTTTAGCGTATCAGCGGATTCATCAAGCATGATAGGTTGTCATCATAATCATGTTCAGTTTGAAACACATTTTGGCACAAACTATTGGGTTCATCGCAAAGGGGCGATATCCGCCGCCGAAGGCGAAATCGGTATTATTCCCGGATCAATGGGCAGTTCAAGCTATCATGTCGAAGGGCGCGGATGTGAACAAGCCTTATGTTCCAGTTCACATGGCGCAGGACGTACCCTGAGTCGTTATGAGGCCAGAAAAACGATAACAATCAAAGACTTGCATAAACAAATGCGGGGAATTTGGTTTGAAGAACGTTTAGAAAAGCCATTGCGTGAAGAAAGCCCATTAGCTTATAAAGATATCCTGAAAGTGATGCGAGCGCAACGCGACTTGGTGCGTATTGTTAGAAAATTACGCCCGATTTTGAGTTTTAAGGGTATTTAAAAAAATGTAGGGTGGGTAAATTTGGATAACCCCTCAATTTGAATGTGTCATAAAAAAGCCCCATGTCCTTTATTTGGCTGGGGCTTTTTTTATGGAAAATATTGACACGCCAACCGTTTGACCGACACCCGCATGTCATGAAGTTTCCGTTAATCGAATTTGAAAAACGACTCATAACCCCTCATGGGGATGCGTAACCTTCACTAGCGAATATGCGAAAGAATATGCGAATGCAGCTCATAACCCCTCATGGGGATGCGTAACCTAATTTTTCCCAAGTATCAAATAGAAGGGTACGAGGGCTCATAACCCCTCATGGGGATGCGTAACAGGTTCGTGAAGTAAATGAAGTAAATGAATAGTCTTTCTCATAACCCCTCATGGGGATGCGTAACCTGCTGAGGCATAAATAGTACATTGTCATTTAAATTACTCATAACCCCTCATGGGGATGCGTAACCAAAGTCGGAAAAAAACTGATGTGGTTTTTTCTCACTCATAACCCCTCATGGGGATGCGTAACCATAATAGATGCCAGATATTGCCCCATCAATTTTGCTCATAACCCCTCATGGGGATGCGTAACCAATCAATGTGATGGGGGAAAAAGGGTCAAAGGTAGTTCTCATAACCCCTCATGGGGATGCGTAACACGATATCGTCGTCTTCCCCTGCGGTGATAAGTTCTCTCATAACCCCTCATGGGGATGCGTAACAATATCGTGTTATGCACCGCGCACGATTTCACGGGCTAGCGGCATACGCAGTTGATTATCAAGGATAAATTGAGCTTGTTCCAGCTTCACACGGCCAGAGGCATTGTGTTCTATTGGCTCAAACGCGCCTTTGAAATAGCCATAATAATCAAAGACTGAGAGGCGTACACCGTTTTGTCCGCATAATGTGAGCAATTTGGTATTTAAACGACTTTCGCCGAGTAATACCAAATGCCGAATTTTTTCAATGGGAAAAGATTTGGTTTTGCCAGCAACAGTCACGGCTAAGGTATTTTCGCGCCGTTTGAGCTGGGCATCACGGGATATAAAAAGCGTTTCCATTATCAGTTATCAGTTATCAGTGTTCAGTTATCAGTTAATGAAAACATGACTGGTTTTCAAAACCTGTCAGGTTTAGGCAAGCTTTTGTAATTAACCCACTGCAAATTCCGTAAATTGTCGGTTATAGGGGGCGCGGTAAGCCAAGACGATATCTTGTTTGGGTACGCCAAATTCATCAGCAATACGCTGTGCCATCATTTTTCCTGGTTCAAAGTGTAACACACAACCACGAATACGTTTTTGTCTATGCCAACCGACACTAGCGAGTTGATAATAATCATGTTCCCGATCAAAAATCATTTGCACCTCTAAGTACTGAAGCATAAATAAACAGGTATTTTACCGCAAAGATTTGCTCTGCCTCGCGTCGGAACGAAACCGCGAATTGTAGATTTGCTCTGCCTCGCGTCTCTAATTACAAATAAACATTGCTTCTATTAAAATACCTGAAAATTTTTGGCGAAAGTACTTATTGCCCGTATTTTTTGATCACTTGTTCGATATAGGCGCGGTATTGTTCTACATTTTCCATTTCACAATCACCTCTTGTTCAGTGTTGTAACAAAAAATTTGACTTGATAACGTTAAAAGCCACGGAATATTTCCGTGTTTTTCCGTGTTTTTCCGTGGCAAAATAGACCCGAAGCTGAAGGACTAATGGCTCATTTTTAAAATGAAGGCCGTGTAAATTGAGGCCTTCGACTCGTTCGTAAAACGCCGTTTGGTGTTTCCAATTCTTGAGTATCATGCGATTGAGTTCTCATTTTTTAAAGGGGTAATCGCTTTTAAATTATAACAGTCTGATGCAAGTTAAACAGAAAATGAGGCTTTGAACATATCTAAAAAAGTGATAGAACGCTGATTTTTTTAATTAAGTGTAGAATCAGGCCATCATCAGTCAAATCAGCGTAGTTGGCATGGCTTTTACTGAAAACGCCGACATCGGTTTGCCCTGAACTGGGAAACCTGCGAAGCAGTATATTATTCACGGATTCGGGTACCGCGACAATCATTTCACCGCCTTCGCGTGTTTCATCTAATGTAAACAGTTCGCGTATTTGATGGGCACCGATTTTGGTGATCCCTTCATTTCGCAATTTTTGGGTGGCATCTGAACTCCATAATGAGACTTTATTATGGGCTTTTTGGGTATCCCAACCCGCACCGCCTTCAGATTCAGGTTTGATTAAATCATCGAATAATCCTCGAATCAGGTTTTGGGCTAATCGTTTCGTTGGCACGATAAACAAAATGCGGTGTTTCTGTTTTATCATGGCTTTTTGGAAAGCAAAGCTTTTACCCGCGCCTGTCGGCGCGTCTGCAATGCGAATGGGTTTCTCGCAAGTTAATAATTGATGTTGTAACCAGGATAATCCATCAGTGGTGATGCTTTCTACACAATGGGCGGCAATGGTGAGTGGCATGGTTTAAATTACTGTTTTTATTTAGTTTTTTGATTAGAGTGCGCTTTAAATAGATATAAACGCTAAAGACGCTAAAGACGCTAAAGACGCTAAGGATGATCGTTTATTGCCATTTCATCACTTCTTCCTTGGCTTCTTTGAAAGAATAGGCAGGCGATAATTGCAAATAGTGTAAGCAATATCGTTCTACGGGTAATTCACTGTTAAAGAGTGTAGCGGTTGCGGCATTTAAGCGCACGGCCTGTTGATGTTCTTGTTTTTCCAGTAATACCATGCCATTGCGATATATTGCCTAAAAATGGGGTAAAACGATTCATTTGGTTATCCTTCCTTTATTAATATTAGCTGTATAGACGCGATCGCGAAGCGTCTCTTGCCTGAATATTACCTACTAATAGAGACGCTTCGCGTCTCTGCTTCGCGTCTCTACACCGAATACCTATAGAGACGCGATCGCGAAGCGTCTCTACACCGAATACCTGTAGAGACGCGATCGCGAAGCGTCTCTTGCCTGAATATTAGCTACTAATAGAGACGCGAGGCATCGCGTCTCTACCCAGAAAATACGCCTGAACAAACGCCATCCGATAAATACTGCCAAAAACGCGCAAAGTGCTATGACTCAGCATTTTGCCCTTCATCACACCAAGCCATACGTCATTGATAAATTGTTCAGCGAATTGCAAACAAGCTTCAAACTGTTTTTCATGATTGTTATACTTCGCTTTCTTTTTCAAACCCTTTTCCAATTCACCCGCGATAGCATAAATCAACGATTCTGGCGTATCTTGTGGTACCGGCACTTTACGAAGCGCATTCATCGTCTCCAAACAAATCTTGAAAACTTTCATTTGTTCGTTGGTAGACGCATCAAAGCGAACAGATTGCTGAATTTTAATGGCCGCCTTGCCTAGTTCGACAAGGGCGTTATCAGATTTTGTCATCTTTACCTCACTATAATTTAAGTATTCATCACGTAAACGTTTTTTAGTCGCAATGAGTGCTGGTGAAAATTTTTCCTCTTTGTTTAACACACACCATGCTAAACAAATCGCACCAAAGCGCGTTTTAGTCGTCACATAACGATTTAAGACTTCATAACCCAGATTATTGTGTTCTAAAAAGGTTTGTGCCAGTTCCACCAGTGCCAAGGCATTGGGGAGTTGTTCCAAACGTAACGCATTGTTTCCAATGAGTTTTTTCAATAAAGGGGGCATGGCATCATAATAAAAAAAGGCGCGTTGAGTTGTCGGTAAACCCCGAAAAACATGAAATGGGCGGCCGGTGCGACGGGCGGCGGTTAATAACAAGCGTAATTGAGTTACTTGATCTTTTGTTTTTTCTGATAACCGTTCCAGTTTGGCTAAGCGTAAACGCCCTTGATAAGTCTCATGTCCATATAAAACCGTCCCTTTTTTGGTTTCAAGCCGACTCATATCAAATAAAGAGAGGGCCGACATTTTTTGATTTAAAATCAAACCGCCAAATAATCCCACTGTGCTAGGTGACGAAATCCATGTGGGTACGCTATCTTTATTACCCCCTTGAATGTCATGGTGTATTTTATGTTCTGCCATAGAGACGGGGCTGACTACCGTATGGGGTTTATCAGAAGTGAGCAATTCAGGGCGATGATCGCGGCCGGAAAAGGCTGAAATTTTAAGGCCTAATAAACCACTGGCTTGATTAATCGGATTATCAAATGCTGTCGGTTCATCAGTGAATAAACAACGCCCTTTGGCTTTTTCATCTTTTGCCACAACGCGCTGCTTGCTGAGTAAAGCTCGAAAATGCGCTTTAACTTGCTGCGCGATTTCATCACCGTCGCCCATTTCCATAAATTGGTTAAAACCAATTTGATCTTCAGAGCCTTCTAACCAGCGTTGAAGTAAACCGTCTTCTTCCCAAATCGCCTCTTTTAAGTCTTCATTTTCATCAGCTAAAGTCATTACCCATAATGCTGTGACAACACAACGCGATTTTTGTTCATCAAGTTCGTTGATAAAATCGGGGCGTTTCAATTGAATCGTTTCTAATAAAGCGGTTTCGCGCTGTTCATAAGTCAGGGTTTTACCTTTATCAATTTTTAGATTCAGCATTAAAGCCAGAAAAGCGGCATAGCGAATCCATTCTTCTTCATCCGCGTCTAAGCCTTCCAAATTGTCGTACAACGTCATTAATTGTTTGGATGAGGCTTTTGGGAAACGGGGATTTAATCCCATTGTGCCTAATAAGTCATCGAGGTTTTGAGTCAGCTGTACTTTATATTTGGCTTTCACTGTGAGCAATTTGCCGAGTTTGTCATGCGACATTTTGATTTTATTGAGCATCAAAGCTTGCAATTCCGCATGATTGGGTTGCCCATTTAAGATGGCCGGTACACCCACATTAGAAATATCCGCCTCTAAACCAAATGGCAATTCTTCCGCCAATTTATTGAGTGCCTTATCCACAATCTGATCAAATTGGCTTTTAGGCAATAACAAATATAAACGGCCATCATGATGGCCTTCTAACAAAGGCGGAATACCAGTAATGGCTTGACTAAACAAAGACAAAAACAGTTGTAATTTATCCAATAAAAAGGGATGATGGGGATCATAAATATCAACGGGTTGCCAATGAGGTAATAGGCTATTTTCATCAAAACAGCTATTGTCTCTTTCTAATCTATTAATGATGCCATTGAAGCCACCTTTTATGGGATCAGAATCCAGCCAAATGCCTTCTAATTTATCGGCCCATTTCACATAATGGGCTAACTCATCACCAATCCCTTCTGGTAAGGGTGTTGTTAGATGACGATAAGATTGGGTATCTTCCACCTGTTCAATGAGATGTAAGAGTTGTTCAGACGTTAAACTGATACCGGCCTTTTCTAAAAAAGCGTCAATGCCATATCGTTTCATTCGTTCAGTGACATCAGCCGGTTTGAGATCAACGAGACGACGTGCTTGTTCTAAATCTTTATCTAAATCATGTAAAAAAGCGGTAGCGGCAATGACGGCCAATTTTTGAGTGAGTAAATTTTCTGCCATGTCAGCATTTTTGCTGAGCCAATTCATTGCGGCTAACAACAGACTGCCCCGGGTGACAGAAAGGAGATGATCTAATAAGGTGATATTAGTATATTGAGGATATTGTTCACTGCCTTTACCACTAATAGACATCAATCGAACAGTGCGAACATCAGCTAAATCCCCGTTATTCAGCTTTTCCCGTTTCTTATCGGGCAATAATCCAATTCGATCATGTTTGATAACCTGTTCAATGACAACTTGGTTTAAAAAATCGCCATAGGTTTTTTCAGCCGTTTTTCTGGCCTTTGCCATCCATTCTTGCATACGTTATCTCCCTAGCCCATATTCTGCTAAACCTATACACCCAAAACCATTACGTGTTTTTTCGCCGATACCGGTATACCAGGCGAAACGCAAATCGTCATCACTCCCCATCAAGACTAAGGGCGCACTCATGCCAATGACAAAGGCCGTTTTGCCATTACGCATGAGTTTCATGGGTACTAACACCGAATGATCGGGATTGCAACGCAAATAGAGGGTATCGGGTTGGATGTCTAATTTGATATCGCGCCCGGCGAGACGGGAAAGGCGGTGATTAATCGCCGCGCTTAAATCACATTGCCCAAGCTGTTTGTGCCACCGTTTTTTATGGGATGCCGTTTTATCGCTAATAGCTAATGGCGACAGCATCAAAACACCGAGCGCATTTTGATGAGGCAATATGGGATCGACTTCAATTTTGATTTCAGCGCCAGCGAAATGCACTTTTTCAACCGTGCTGGCACGGGCATAAAAAATATCATCGGGATTTATCTTGGCTAAGCATTGGGCTAATGTTGCATCCGGCGTTGAAACAATTAAGGTGTGTACCCTTTTGCCTTGTTTATTTTGTTTGCCTAATGGGGCGAAATGCCAAGGGAGGGCACTCATGCCCGTGATTTGTTCTGACGTTGCGCCTGCTGTCACCCACGCATTGACTAATGCGTCATGTAGAATATCTAAATAGTGGTAATACACTTCGCCCTTTTTGGGCAGGGTAATTTGTATTCGTAGCACGAAATTTTCCTTTGCCTGAACTGGCGTTGATCATGTTGAATTCATTTTTTAACAAGTTAATGACTATAATCGTGTCTAAATAGTTACTCTAATTATTGGTATGTATTGTTAAAATAAAAAACAACCTGTAACGAAATATAACGGGTCAATTTATTTGACATATCATACTTGATGTAGAGACGCGATGCCTCGCGTCTCAGTATCGCGTCTCTACGATTGTCAAGGCATTTGCGAATAACCTAATGAGAAACATTGCCCTACCTGTTTCGACGCGATGCCTCGCGTCTCATGCAGTATAGACGAGAACATGAGGCGAGAACATGAAACGCGAACATGAGACGCTTCGCGATCGCGTCTCTACGTCAAGATCATTGTTTGATATTTTGGGTTAGCGTATAATTGCGAATTTTTAAAGTGATTGCCTACAACTTTTTATCTCTGATTATTATCATGTCTTTACATTCCAGAACCATTGCTAAGGCGTTGCGAGAACATTTTACGGGTGACATACCTGTGATGAAAGCGCCCCTTGAACATAAAAAAATGATGGCTTCTATCAAGTCTCAATTGGAAAAAACAACAGGGATTACGCTTTCAACTTATTATTCTCATCGGGATAATGATCCCGATAGATTATGTCGTTTTGAGGTATCTGATGACGAATTTAGATTCTATAATAGTGATTCTTTTGCGATCAAGTTTAATGAAAACAATGAGTTGATTATAGAACACTATTCTGCTCAGGCGATGGTTTATCAAATTGAGCAAGTTTATACTTTTATTGATAGACTGAAAGTGGAATATAAAAATAAAAAAGCGCGTCAGTTAAAAAGAGAAAAGATTAATAAACTGAAACAACAGGCGATTGTGGCTAAAGTGAAGGAAATCGCTAAAGAGGATCAATTTGATTTTTATGTTCGGGAATACAGTATCAAATTGAAATTGACGGTGCGGATTGAGGAAGGAAAAATCGTTGAATTTGATATACCTTACAATCAATTTCAAGATATTTTAAAGGATTTGCGTTCTGTTATTCAGGATATAAGAGAACTGCAAAAATCTGGCATCAGTTTTAAAATCTTGAATGATTCAGGTAGAGGTTATTATGGTTGGATAACGCCTGATAGTTTATAATGGAAGCTTTCTTATAACAACATAAACTACAAGGATTATTTAATAAAAAAATAAATACTTAACAATATTATAATCAATGAGTTCAAGCTTGGGACAATCTAATCCTTTATTATAAATAATCCTTGTCGTTATAAATACAACATAAACTACAAGGATTATTTATAAGAAAGGATAGGTACTTAACAATGTTATAATCAATGAGTTCAAGCTTGGGACAATCTAATCCTTTATTATAAATAATCCTTGTAGTTATAAATGGGTGAAAAAAAAGAGTCAAATTTGACATGATAGCACTCTATTTCGGGAACACTTTAAAGGTGAAAGGCCTAATACAAAGGAATTGGTTAACTGATGATTTAATTAGGTGGGCAACAATCGAAGCTCACCCGACAAGGGATTTATTATGGCTATCAAAATTGATGTACCAGAACTGATTGAAATATTGAAGGTAACGCCCTCTGAACAAAATATGATGTTAATCGGGAAACATGGTATTGGTAAATCACAAATCATTTCTCAGTTTTACAAAAAAAAGAAGATGAAAGTGGTGGTCTTTTTTTTGGGGCAGATGAGTGATCCGGGTGATTTAATTGGGCTGATGCACAAGGATGAGCTAACGGGGCATTCTGAATTTTTACCGCCTTATTGGTGGCCTACTGAGAATCAACCAATTGTGCTTTTTCTGGATGAGTTGAATCGCGCTAGACCCGAAATTCTTCAATCTGTTCAAGATTTAACTTTGAATAAAACTTTAGCGGGTAAACAGTTGCCTAAGGGGAGTATTGTCATTTCGGCCGTTAATGAAGGGGAGGAGTATCAATTAACGGATTTAGACCCTGCTTTAGTGTCACGTTTTAATTTATATGAGTTTGCTCCGACAATAGAAGATTGGCTGTTATGGGCTAATGATAATGGGATTGATGGGCGGGTGATTGGTTTTATCCAAAAAAATCATCATTTACTCGATCCTGAGGATATTTTTGACAGTCAAGATGGCCTGTCTACGGGTTCTGGATTGAATAAAACGCCAGATCGTCGCGCTTGGGAAAAAGTATCGAACCTGATTAAGCGATTAGATGACATTAGCGAACTGCATATTAAGATCATTGCGGGTATTGTGGGTATTAAGGCGGCTATGAGTTTTAAAAAGAGCTTGGAAACGACTTTGAAAGTGTCGCCAGAACAGTTGATGCTGAATTGGAACAAGTATAAAGGGAAATTAAAATCATTCAAACTGAAAGATTTGATTTTCTTAAATGAGCAAATCATCTTCTGGTTAAACGGGGATAACTACAAATCGACTCAAAAACAGACTATTTTGAAAAACTTCCATCACTATTTGCTTCACCTGAAAAAGGTGAAACAAACTGAGGCCATTGCTCATCTGGCTTCTATGATAGAAAATGATAAATTTCAAAAAGTTGCGGGGCTGGTTTTGGTTGATTCTGAAGAGATTCTGACTGAATTGACTGAATATATTATTCATATCAAATTGTAAATGGCGTATTGATATCTTTAGACGAGCGCGTGTAGAGACGCGATGCTTCGCGTCTCAAGGCATCGCGTCGAAACTAGGCTTGGCGAAGAGACGCGATGCATCGCGTCGAAACTATCCCTTTCTGGTTTTGAAATCATGCCATAATTGCTTAAGCTTTGATGATCTCAAGTTGTTGGGGGAAGTGTCGAGTTTTAAGGGTAAGGTATTATTTCGCACGGCGGTTATTTCAGCCAAAATGGCAATGGCAATTTCTGCTGGCGTATGGCTCCCAATTGATAAGCCAACGGGCGCATGTAATCGTGCTAATGCGGCTTCTGATAGAGCTAAACTTTTCAAACGCTTGCACAGTTTGTCGTTACTTTTTTGAGAACCCAAGGCACCGACATAAAACGCGGGTGAGTTTAAAGCTTCTAATAAGGCTAAGTCATCCAATTTAGGTTCATGGCTTAATGTCACGACGGCACTGCGTTTATCTTGAGCCCATACCATTACGGCTTCATCTGGCATACAGTGTTCTTTGTGTGTTCCTGCTGTTTGCCAAGTAGTGGTGTATTCTTGGCGCGGTTCGCAGACAATAACTTGATAATTCAAAACTAAGGCAAATTCAGAAAGATAATGGGCAATTTGCCCGCTCCCAATGATAAGCAATTGCCAATTTGGCCCGTAAACGTTGATGAATTGTTGACCATCATAATATAAAGTTTGTTCGCTTGAGGCCGTTTGCCAAGTGACTCTTCCCGTGTTGAGATCAAGTTGTCGTGCTATCATTTGCCGTTGTTGTAATGCTTTGACAGCCGGTTTGATATTCTCAACACGGGATAAAGGTTCTAAGATTAATTCTATTGTGCCACCACAGGGCAAACCGACGCGCCGGCTTTGTTCGTTTGTCACAGCATAAGTGAGTACTGTCGGGCGATCAAATTCACCTGATAGCACACGATCCACGATATCCTCTTCAATACAGCCACCCGAAACTGAGCCAATCAGTTGTCGATCTTTAAGCACGGCGACTAATGCGCCAACAGGACGTGGTGTTGTCCCCAAAGTTTTGACGACTGTGACTAAAGCAACTTGTTGACCTTGTTCTAACCAAGACAGCGTTTGTGACAGGACTTCTAATTGAGTCTCTTGCATAGTTAATTAGGCTTTATAGCCCTTCAAATAAAACGTCGTTCCAATCATGCTAAGTGTATCGCGTAATACCCATAACAAGGGCGGGGTGACATCGATCTGATGTTTTTTACCATTAATGCAAAATAAATTTTGCACTCCAATGCACCGAAGCAAAATAAATTTTGCAACGAAAATCGGGCCCTCAATATTTATCTTGATAAACAATACCTAGTGTACATTCCTACGGCACTTAAGTTAAGTCAGTACAATTCAATCAAGATTGATAATGACCCTTTTTTTAGAAATGCGCCTTTCCAAAAATCCGTTATAACCAGAAATTTTAGTAAAGCTGATTTTTATGTTAAATTTGTTATAAAGCAATCGCATTTAGTTTGTCATTTTATAGTCGTCGTTTTGTAGTCGGATCGAAAGCGACTCATCAGCACAAGAGAAACCTGAAGAAATCGGATATGATGCAAAAAATTTTGATTGTGGATGATACGCCGGCCAATCTCAAGGAATTGAATCTGGCTTTAAAAAGCCCTGAGTATGAAATTTTTGTCGCAACCAATGGAACAAGTGCTTTAGAAGTTGCCCGTTCTGAAATACCTGACTTAATTATCCTTGATATTGCCATGCCTGAAATGGATGGATACGCCGTTTGTAGCCAACTTAAAAAGGATGCTATAACACAAAATATTCCCGTGATTTTTATCAAGGAACGGGAGAGTGAAGAAGATGGGGCAAAAGGGCTTGAACTTGGGGCAGTCGATTATATCAGTAAACCTTGCCGCGCACCGCTTGTCAAAGCGAGGGTGAAAACGTATCTGGAGTTGAAAAGGCAACAAGATATCGTGGAAAACATTTCTGCTATAGATGGTTTAACGGGTGTTTCCAATCGTCGTCACTTTGATCAAGTCCTTGAACAAGAATGGCGACGAGCCATCAGGGGGTTTTCTCGCCTGTCTTTGATCATAATCAATATTGATTATTTTAAACTGTTCAATGAAAACTATGGTTGTACAGCTGCTGATGATTGCCTGAAACAGATCGCTCAGGCTTTGGTTCAAAAGGCTAAAAGAACCACAGATTTACTCGCTCGCTATCAAGGTGATCAGTTTGCCTGTCTTTTGCCTTTGACAGAGGCTAAAGGCGCTTTTGTTATGGCTAATAAATTAAGGGATTGCGTTATTTCTCTTAACATGCCACATGGTTATTCTGCGGTAGCCGATCACGTTACGATAAGCCAAGGTATTGCCACTTTACTGCCTTATCCACATTCTGAACCGACGAAGTTGATAGTGAGTGCGGAGAAAGCACTTGCTCATGCGAAATTAGAGGGGCGTAATCAGATTTATTTTGTGGATTAAAAAATGTCGGTTGTTTTGCAATGTGGGTGATATGATAGAAGGCTAATGGGGCAACCACAAGGGATTGCCCCTACCAATAGCCTATATATAGACTACTCCAAAAAATGAATGAAACCAGCAATGGGGTTGCCCATTTTTGCCGTCCAAATTTTATGTGGTGATTTTTTTACTTCTGGCCGTTTTGTCAGTGGCCTTTTTATCACTGGCTTCTTCCATTTCTTCTTTCTCTATTTCTTCCTTTATTTCTTGCTCTATTTCTTCTTCGCCTATGGCTTTGAGGATAATACCTGCTAATGGTGGCAAAGTAATCTCTATGGAATAGGGCCTCTCCATCCAAGGTTTGTCTTCGGCTATCAGCAGATTGGCACCATTGCCGACATTACTGCCGCCATAGCATTCCGCGTCAGAGTTGAACATTTCTTCATAACGCCCTGGGCTGGGAACGCCAATTCGATAGTTCTGCCGGGGTACGGGGGTGAGATTGAGCGCAACGATTACGGCTTCTTTGTCACTTTTACGCAGATAAATCAAGACCGATTGTTCAGCATCGTGACAGTCAATCCATTCAAAGCCTTGCCATTCAAATTCATATTGGTATAACGCTTCTGAGTTGTGATAAAGCTTGTTTAAGTCTTTGACGAGCAAGTGTAATCCTTTATGAAAGGGGTATTCTAGCACGTACCAGTCGAGGATATTGGCGCTATTCCATTCGATACCTTGGCCAAATTCGGTACCCATAAACAGTAGTTTTTTGCCAGGATGCGTAAACATGTAGGTGTAGAGTGTCCGCAAATTGGCAAAACGTTGCCATTCATCTCCTGGCATTTTGTTGATCATGGATTGTTTACCATGTACGACTTCATCATGTGAGAAGGGCAGCAGAAAGTTCTCGGTGAAGGCATACAACATGCTGAAAGTCAGCATGTCTTGGTGATATTTACGGTGCGCCGGTTCTTTAGACATATAACTTAAGGTGTCATTCATCCACCCCATATTCCATTTCAGGCTAAAACCTAAACCGCCGCTGTCGGTTGGTCGGGTAACTTGAGGCCAAGAGGTTGATTCTTCTGCCATAATCAACGTGCCGGGGTGTTCACTATGCGCGACGGTATTGAGTTCACGTAGAAAATCAATGGCCTCGATGTTTTCACGGCCACCGTATTCGTTGGGAATCCAGTCTTCGCGGGAATAGTCTAAATAGAGCATCGAGGCAACGGCATCAACCCGTAAGCCGTCTAGGTGAAATTCGTTTAACCAATATAAGGCACTGGAAAGTAAGAAATTTTTGACTTCATAGCGGCCGTAATTGAAAATCAGTGTTGACCAATCTAAATGTTCTCCTTTGCGGGGATCTTCATGTTCGTAGAGGGGTGTACCGTCAAACCAGGCTAACCCATGGGCATCTTTGGGAAAATGGGCCGGTACCCAGTCCAGAAAAACACCGATATTGTGCTGATGACAGTAATCGACAAAATACTGGAAATCTTCAGGTGTGCCATAGCGGCTAGTGGGTGCATAATAGCCAATAGTTTGATATCCCCAAGAGCCATCAAAAGGATGTTCGGTGATGGGGAGTAATTCAATATGGCTAAAGCCCATTTCAGTGACATAGTCTACTAGAAGTTTGGCAAATTCGCGGTAATTCAAAAATTCGCCTTCTGGCCCTCTTTGCCAGGAACCTAAATGGAGTTCGTAAATGGACATGGGTGTGTGCAACCAGTCTCTTTTCTGACGTTTCTCTAACCAATCGGTATCATGCCACACGTAGGGTTTGTTATCTTTGACTATCGAAGCGGTTTTGGGACGCACTTCAAATTGCTGTCCATAAGGATCAGATTTGTAGAAAATATCGCCGGATTGTTCGTTGCGAATTTCATATTTGTATAAAGTGCCAGGGCCGATGTCAGGAATAAATAATTCCCAAATACCATTACTGCCGTGAGTTCGCATGAGGTGAGCGCGTCCATCCCAGCTGTTAAAATCACCGACGACACTGATTCGTTCTGCATTCGGAGCCCATAAAACAAATAGCACACCGCCTACCCCATTGACTTCATGGACATGGGAGCCTAAAAAACGGTAGGCGTGCCAATGTTTGCCTTCACTAAATAAGTGCATGTCAAAGTCAGATACTTGGGGTCCAAAGCAGTAAGGATCATGAGTAATGTGTTCACGATGCTCTTTATCGCGCCAAATCAGGCGATATTGTTCCGGAATATTAGCCGTGCCTTGCCATTCAAATATCTCTGTATAAGGTATGCGTCGCATCGGTAAGTTGCCTTCTGCAATCATGACTTCTTCAGCATCAGGCAGACAGACACGGATTTGGGTTTGTTTACCGACAGTATGTTTGCCAAGCACCGAGAAGGGGTCATGGTGACGGGCATCAACCAGTTTTTGTAAATCGGGTTCAAGTTTTGGGGGTTTCATACGTTTTCCCTAGTTTATAAATAAGTGAAATAACAAGGACAAGGATTTATTTAATTATCAAGGATTTTAAATTCCAAGCCTTTTAAGTCTGGGCGAACACGATCGGGCTGCCGCGGAATCCCCTAAATAGGCAGGATTTTGTAGGGGCAGACTTGCGTGTGTCTGCCCGATACGAAATGGACTTAATACTATTGGGGCAACTGCCCACCCGACATGCTGATTTTTTATCAGCGTGAATCATGAATAATCAGCTCAATCAACGTTCTATCCCTATCGGCAGAGAAATTGACGATTGATTTTATTCGCCCCACAATTTTTGCCACCACGTTTTGCCATCGCTGTTATCATCCGTTGTTGTGGCAATAATGCCTATTTTGTCACGGATGGTGTTGATATCCCATCCGGTTAGCGAAGCTAACCTTTGCGCTTCTTGTTCTTGCCGTTTTTTGATATTTTTTCGGTATGCCTGTGCTTCTTGGCAATTATCTTCTCCTTTCCAAGGATGGCGAAGAACATAGCGGCCTTGAAAATGAGTCCGATCGGCCGTTTCCTGAAAAATCAAATCTTCTGGGAATTTGTCAGCGGTGTAGCGTACATGTAGGCGTGTTACGAACACATCTCTGGCCTGAGTTGGAAAACGACGCGGGTTATCTGATTGATTGTCAATCCAAAAAACACCGAGATCACGCAATTCTTTTACTGACAAAGGATCAGCTGCACAGGGATCACACCAATTCATATCCCAAGCATATTCTAAAAAGACGGTTTTCATCCTTTCTTTTTTCACCTGCTGTTCGAACAGGGCCGTATAGAAGTCACCAAATTTATCTTTGATGTAAACCGGTAAATCCATGTCGGTGGGTAATTTGATCGTGCGATAATTCGTTGTTTCTACACGACCTTTTTTCGTCAGCGCGTAAACAAATAATTCCTGCGCGCCTTCGGCATTGACTGTACCTAGCCGAATCGGCAACATAAACTTGGGTGATTGATAGGCTACCGAGATCGGGCGCAAGTCATTAAAACCTAACTGAGTATGCTCTTTGAGATTGACTTTGGCAACAAAAAAGCGCATGTTCAGTTTGATATAACTGCCTAGCACTTTTGCAGCGCCTTGTGGAAGCCGATAGCCATTTTCCTGTAGCCAAATTTCTAATCCTTCGCTTTCTGTCGCTGACAAAATCACAATATCGTATTCACCCACCGTGTATTCGGCTTCAACCGTCACACCGTGACTTTTTTTTCTCAATTCTGGCGCCATAGCAGTTGGTGCAGAAAATAGAACAGTCTCTTTCCTAAGCCACTGTACACAGGGGTTTTCATCAAAATATTCGACTAAACGTGGCGCGGTATAAGCATCCAGATGATCGATGACGGTTTTGTCAGCAATATGAATTTGCCCTTTTTCAATAAAGGTAGGAACGGGAATCACGACGGCAAATTCTGTCAAATCGCCTTTGAAATCGTTTGCCATTGTCATCACGGTTTTATCTTCAAAACGAGCCAGTACAACTTGTGAGGCTTTGTTGAAGAGTTTAGCGTCAGCTTTTGCGACATAAAATCCACAAAAACTATGTGATAATGGCGTTAAAAGTGGGCCGCCTAGTAAGACGGTAATAAAAACAAGGATTTTTTTCAACGTGAACTCCTTTAAAATCCCCCAAGCCCCTTTTTCATTCAAAAGGGAGCTTAAACGATTTTTTAAAATGCGGTCAGATTTAATATAACGGATTGATTTATAATCAATCACCAAAAAAAAATAGTAGCCTTAATCAAATTAGTATAGATTACTAAATGAGGATTAATAATTACTAGAAATGATTTATTTGTGATTATTCTATCAAAATTAAAGTACCATATATACACTTTGGGGTAGTCACTACAAACCTAATAGAGGTACTCTAGGTACTCTTGTGGCGTTGGCGGTATGATTTGAGAGTCAAACCGAACATGAAAGCGCCCACCTGTCCACCTGACTGATAACTGATACTGATAACTGATATGATTGACTCGCTTTTAACTCTCCCACAATATCTTATTCCACACCATTTGCTCTCACGATTAATATTGAAACTGACACGCTTGCAACTGGGTACGTTTACCCATTGGATCATTAAACGCTTTATTAAATATTATAACGTGGATATGGGTATTGCTGGCGATGTGCGTGACTATGTTAGTTTTAATCAATTTTTCACCCGCGCCCTGAAACCGACTGCTCGTCCATTGGACGACAGCGCCAATATTATTTGTCCTGTTGATGCTGAAATCAGTCAAATCGGTTCGATTGAAAAGGGGAGTTTGCTGCAAGCCAAAGGCCGCTATTTTCAATTGAATGATTTATTGGGTGGACAGACTGAAATGGCGAGTCTATTTCAACAGGGTTTATTTTGTACCCTGTATCTATCGCCTAAGGATTATCATCGTATTCATATACCCACAACGGGGCGGTTGACGGACATGGTGTATGTGCCAGGGCGTTTATTTAGCGTTAATCAACGCACTAGCCGAGTAGTGCCCAATTTGTTTGCCCGTAATGAGCGGGTGATTTGTCTATTTGAAACAGAATTTGGGCCAATGGCCTTGATTTTAGTGGGGGCACTTTTCGTGGGCAGTATTGAAACCGTGTGGGCGGGTACGGTGACACCTAATCGTTCCTCTAAAATTGAACATTGGCACTATTCTGAACAGACGGCCCCAATATTACAACGCGGGGCAGAAATGGGGCGCTTTAATATGGGATCCACTGTGATTGTATTGTTTCAAATCCCCCCAACCTCGCTTTGGAAAAAGGGGGACAAACCCCTTGAAAAAGGGCAGCGCGTTGTGATGGGGCAAGAATTAATTTTTGAAATCCCCCAACCTCCTCTTTGAAAAAAGGGGCCAAACTTGGCGCAACCTTTGCGTAATAATAGCTGTCTTAATTAATTCAATTCTAATTCAATTTAAAAAGGCTAGAGAGTTGTCATTAAAATCAAAATCATAGCGAGTTTAAAAGAAATGAATCAATATTTCACGCTAAAGTTTCGCTCCGCGAAACTTTAGCGTGAAATGGGTGGGCAACAAAAACACATTCTCCATTTATAACTGATAACGGTGTCTCGTGTTATAAACCATAAACGGCTTTAAAATCAGTCTCTTGTTTTTTTTGATGCCCTTAAATTTTTAGGACTATATCGTGATTGCCTTGATTTTGATGACTAATTTACCTAGCATTGCGTCTCTATGAAAACTTATAGCACATTTTCACTACTATTAATTGTCAGCAGCCTTTTTGGCTGCAATACCCTCGTTACCAAACCCACAGTGGGTGCCGGCATTTCCTCACAAATGGTGCTTGTTAATGCGGCGTATGAGAATCAGGCGACTGATTCATCCGTGAACCTCAGTTTAAGGATTAATGAGGAGTCTGTGTTGCCGTACTCTGAACACAATGGACTGTTTTCAGTATCATGGGTTACGCCCAGTGCGCCTTCAAGGCTAACTGAAACCCAAAGCGTTTTGATAACCAGTGGCTCTTTTGAAAAAATCCAACCCACCTCCCGTCTGCCACTCATTTCATATGAAGTGGTGATAGACTCATCTACCCAGCCGTTGACTCCAAAAACCACGAGCCAAGTTAAGGCGAAAAAGCGTGTTAAAAAAACCGCTAAGCGGGCTCAGGCGAAAAAGCGTGTTAAAAAAACCGCTAAGCGGGCTCAGGCGAAAAAGCGCGTTAAAAAAACCACTCAGGCGAGTCAATCTAAAAGGCTTGCCCCCTCTGCCAAAAACAAAGTGACTGAAAAAACGCTTAATGCAAACCAAATTTTGGCAGAAATACTCTCCCAAACAAGCCTCAAACAGCAAGAGGCCCGTAATAACCGTTCCACTTCCGCAAATCCTGATTTATGGGATCGTATTCGTCAGGGTTACGCGCTTTTAGAAATTGACCATCCTAAAGTGCAAAGTGCGATTGAGAAATATGTCAAATCCCCCTCTTATTTTGATAGAATTTCTCGCAAAGCCAGGCCCTATCTTTATCTTATAGTTGAAGAAATTGAAAAACGGAGGATGCCTTTAGAGATTGCTTTATTGCCTGCCATCGAAAGTGTTTATGAACCAATGGCGCTGTCGCATAAAAGCGCAGCTGGGCTTTGGCAATTTATGAAGGCCACAGGAGAAGATTATGGACTGACACAAAATGAGTGGTATGATGGGCGACGCAATATTATCAAGTCAACCATTGCGGCATTAGATTATTTGTCCAGACTACATCGGAAATTTGAGGGTGATTGGTTACTTGCGTTGGCAGCCTATAATTATGGCCAGGGCAATTTAGGTAAAGCCATTAATAAAAATGAGGAATTAGGTGAACCGACCGATTTTTGGTCGCTTGAATTACCTAGAGAAACCCGCGAATATGTTCCAAAATTATTGGGACTTTCAAAGATTGTGGCCGATCCGCAAAGTTATGGGATTAAACTGCAATCCATTGCTAACCAGCCTTATTTAACACAAGTTAAATTGGAACGTCAAATTGATTTGTCTTTAGCAGCTTTATTGGTAGGATTACCTTGGGATGATTTTAAACGCTTGAACGCTTGCTATAGACGTGAAGTCACGGCCCTAGAGGGGCCACACGACATCACAGTGCCTATTGAAAAAGCAGGCCTATTTAAACAGCGCCTTGTCAAATTGCCAGTCGAACTGATGTTAACGCAAGCTGACCAATTAGAACAGGCACTTGTCCAATTCTCAGCACAGGCGATGCGGGTGGATAATGAGGTTGAAAAATTAGTCACTTCTGAACCCATTTCGCCTAAGAAACACGAAGTCAGTTCAGGCGACAATTTATGGAAGATTGCGAAACAATACGGTATAACCATTGCCGCACTCCGTCAGTTGAATAATCTGAAAACGGACTCGCTTTATGTGGGTCAAAATTTGATCTTGCGCGGCGTGGATACCCTGTTATCAAAGCTCTCTAAAACGAAAAAGGATCGTACAGAAAGGCATCGCGCCCATCAAGACGACAATTCTCTTAGGAACAAAATTCTTCACACCGTTAAATCGGGTGAAAGTTTGTGGTATATTGCCCGTGATTATAAAGTGGGTATAGAAACACTCAGTCAATGGAATGGTCTGAGGAAGGATGAATTACTACGTTTAGGTCAGAAGTTGATTATTTGGTTGGATTAGATTTCGATTTTGCCACGGAAAAACACGGAAATACACGGAAATATTAATTCGTTTATTTCATAATTCCTTTACCTGTTTTAAGTAAAATGATTTATCAATATCACATTTCATCTAAACTATTTTTAACCTTTTTGGAGAAGAAAGTATGTCAGACCGAAAATACCGCTTAGTTACACGGAGTGATTTTGACGGTTTGATTTGTGCGGTGTTGTTAAAAGAACTCAATTTGATTGATAACATTAAATTTGTCCACCCTAAGGACATGCAAGATGGAAAAATTGAAATTAACGCCAATGATATTACTACCAATTTGCCGTATGTCCCAGGCGCTCATCTCGTTTTTGATCATCATCTCAGTGAAACCCTAAGAATTTTAGGAAAAAAGCCTGACAATTATATTATTGATCCTCAGGCACCCTCTGCCTCCCGTGTGGTTTTCAATCATTTTGGTGGTCAAAAAGCGTTTCCTAATGTCAATGAAGAAATGATCATCGCCGTGGATAAGGCTGATTCAGCTCAGTTTACCCGTGAAGAAATTCTATATCCAAAAGCTTGGGTACTACTCAATTATCTAATGGATCCCCGCAGCGGCTTAGGGCGCTTTAAAAAATTTAGGATTTCTAATTATGATTTGATGATGTTACTGATTGACTATTGCAAAAAGCACACTATCGACGAGATATTAGTCTTACCTGATGTCAAAGAACGTATTGACTTGTATTTTGAGCATCAAAAAACGTCCATGGAACAAATTGAAAAATGTTCTGCCGTGCATAGTAATGTGGTAGTGCTTGATTTGCGTCATGAAGATGAAATCTTTACCTCCAATCGTTTCGTTATTTACGCACTATATCCAGAGTGCAATATTTCTATTCATGTCTTATGGGGATTACATAAACAGAACACCGTGTTGGCTGTAGGCAAATCTATTATTGATCGCTCTTCTAAAACCAATATTGGTGAATTGATGTTGGAATACGGGGGAGGAGGCCATAAAAACGCGGGAACGTGCCAAGTGCTGAATGAAGAAGCTGATCACATCTTGCAAGGACTCATCAAGAGAATCAATCAGGATGGATGACAGCCTAATTGGAAAGCGGAAAGCCTCGGTTTTCTTTCATTGAATAGACGTGTAGCGAAAACCATTGGAAAAGCAGCTCAATTCACTTCTTGTCAGATTTGTAAGAATAGATTTTCAAACAACCTTGCCGGAGAAATCACCATGTTTTTGCGTTTGCTCAGTTTGTTATTGATTTCATTACTCAGTTTTCCCACTTATGCTGGGCAAACAGTGGTACTTGTTCACGGTTATTTAGGGGACGGGAGTACATGGCGGCCTTTGGGTCTTGTTTCTGCTTTACAAGCTACCGGTTGGCAGGATGCAGGCCATCTGTTTCCCAATGGCCCGCGTACTGGCCCGATAGCCCCAACCCCCCTAGAACGCTACGTTTACACCGTCACATTACCGTCTGAAGCACCGTTACCGACACAAGCACAGTGGCTAGATTTTTACTTGCGAAAGCTGAAAGCAAAACATCCTAACAATTCACTCATTTTAGTAGGCCATTCCGCAGGTGGTGTGGTAGCACGTCTAGTGATGGTTACGAGTGGCATCCCGATACAAGGATTGATTACAATTGCCAGCCCTCATTTAGGCACAGAAAAAGCGGAATGGGGTACCTGGCTTAATAACAGCCCAATCGGTTGGATGGCACCCTTTTTGGGTTTAGACACGATTAACCGTTCTCAAGGATTATATTGGGATTTAAGTAGAGAACATCCCGCTTCGCTATTATTTTGGCTTAATCGCCAACCCCATCCCCAAGCTTTTTACGTCTCTATTGTTAGAGCGACTGGCGATGAATGGGTGCCACCTTATAGTCAGGATATGAATGTAGTTCCAGCATTACGTGGCTTAGCTATGACGATAACCGTTGCAGCGAAGCACGGCTTGCATCCTGGTGATGGCCCCTTGATCGCTTCCTTGCTTAAATAAATCCCGACAATACCCATAATGGCAACCGCAAGGGGTAACCACAAGTGGGCAACCACAAGGGTTGCCCCTACAAGGGATTGCCTACCGTGGACTATACGACGTTTCCTTCTTTAAATCCAAAGCATCCGCTATGTGTTCCCAAGGGACCAATTTGAAATTTTGATTTTCTTTTGGCTCTATATTATTACCATCGTGTACAACCAATACACCATAAGGAAAAGCTTCACTTAGCGGCACATTAACCACATCAATACCATCCGTGTGGTAAACTTCATCAATTTTTAATTCAGGGTTAGCAATGATCTGGAACTTACCCAAATACGCATTGCTACCAGCACGTTCGTAAACCGTAAACGTATCATTGCCCTGATTAGATGCAATCAGATAGCCTTCAGTTTCATTCACATAATAAATCGTTAATCCTTCCACGGCAGCAGTCAGGTTTCCATTTGTTGTATCAATCAATTGCCCTGCATCAGCATTATTCGGTTCCGCACCGAATTTCCAGATACCCACTTTCTCTTCCCCAAGATAAAAATAACCTAATACATCATCTGCCACACATCCCTCAACTTGTGAATTCACACTAAAGTGTCGTACAAGTGTGGCATTTACAAATTGATTACCGTTATCAAAAATTTCCCATTGTTCTACTGCACCCGTTTTATCATTAATAAAAACATAGTATTTTCCATAAGAGGCACTCTGGTACATGCAAATCCCATAAACATCCAATCCCGCTCGAATAGTACGAGCAGCCACATTTTCCAATTGACGAGATTCTGGATTGATTTTATAAAGCGCAATACTATCGTTACTGCGATTACTGGCCGCCACAATGGCTACCTTTTCACCATTAAGAGGAAACCCATAGCGCAAGTCAACATTGTTCATATTACCATCTGCCAAATACTGAATTTCTTGGCCGGCTAAATCATAAACCCTCAACCCACCTGGTTTATTGGTACGTTTTTGGGTAGCAATCACAATACTGCTCGCCGCATCCTCGGGATGAATCCAAATAGCCGGATCATCCGCCGCATCACCACTCGCCGGCACCGGCTTAGTTTCCACCGTTGCCTCTACTGTTTTGATCGCACCGCGATCAATCTGAATATCAGCAGAAATCATACGAAAAACGAGCGGATCAGTTTCAGAGATAACCTTCAACTGGACAGCCTTGTATATTTCATTTCCGATTTTCAGTTCAGGAAGATAGAGCATACCTTTCTTCGGATCATAATAATTAAAAGAAGGCATCATCGCTGTTACGCTGTCAAGCTCAAGAACAAAATCGCTGGCATCGATCTGACGCAATTTGACAGAAAAAATGGCGTTTTCAGGTAAGACAATCACTTCAGGTATAATGATACCCTGCCTATCATCAAAATAAGCCGAGCGATTTTGTGTAGCAGCAAAAACCGTTGTTTCTAGCACCAAAACAATTACCAGATTAAACATTAAAAGATATTTCATTTGCAAATACTGATTAGTCATTTTGAGTTGTTGTGTTTGTAGTCGTCGTTTTAGCGACGACTGATGAACGAATTTGACAAGAATCTAACTCAGGCGGTAAATCCTCATTACCCATCTTCTTCAAAGTTTTGCACAATAATTGTATTTTTTCATCTATTCGAACAATATCATCAAGCACATTGCTCAGTGCATACTGTACCGGGTCAAGCTCAGGCATCTCATGGGGCATACCATAAGCATCAAAAATTTTTTCTTCAAGCGCGTGTTTATGGTGCTTTTTGTAATCCGCATCCACTTGAACAATTCGTCCAGGAATGCCCACAACCGTGGCCCCGTCAGGCACAGCTTTAACCACCACCGCATTCGAGCCAATACGCGCACCATTTCCAATCGTAATCGGCCCCAAAACTTTTGCCCCTGCCCCGACAACAACATCATTGCCCAAAGTCGGATGGCGTTTCCCTTTTTGCCAACTCGTACCGCCTAAGGTTACCCCATGATAAAGCGTACAATCATCACCAATACTAGCCGTTTCGCCAATCACGACTCCCATGCCATGATCGATAAAAAAACGCCGTCCAATAGTTGCCCCAGGATGAATTTCTATTCCCGTCAACCAACGCATTAAAGTAGACAAAGTTCGTGCCAACCATTTCCAACCCGCTTCCCACAAACGGTGATTAAGACGGTGCATCAATATCGCATGTACACCTGGATAATTAGTCAGTATTTCAAATCTCGTGCGTGCCGCAGGATCGCGTTCAAACACACAGGTAATATCTTCTTTTATACGCTCAAACATATCAGTTATCTAATGTAGGGTGGGTAAGTTCGTTTCGACGCCCTGCGTCGAAACGAACTTGCCCACCATCTTACTTGCCCACCATCGGGCGTATTCCCAAAAAAAGGGTACATTATCAATCTTGGCCTTCGCAAAATAAATTTTGCACTCCAACTCTTCGCAAAATAAATTTTGCACTCCAACTCTTCGCAAAATAAATTTTGCACTCCAACTGGCAGCCTTCAAGGATTTATTTTGACGACCCTTTTTTTAGAAATGAAAAAAATCGCATTTTGCAATTTTGAAAGCCTATTAATTTGATTTTGACTTGCATTTTTGACCTCAGTCTTCCCTGATGAATGATGAATGTATATCTAATATTAAAAATCAAATCATACCCAGATTGCAGTCCAACCTAAAATACTTATATAATAATCTTTGCTACAACAACACAGATAGCTTAGGGGAATAGCTTATAGCTTGTCACCCATAAGCCGCCTAAATCGAAAACGGATTCATCCTAGACTAATGGAGGCAGAAAATGGCACATGTTGTCATCTTAGGTGCAGGCACGGGCGGAATGCCCGCAGCTTATGAAATGAAAGCCGAATTGGGGAAAAAACATGACGTAACCGTTATCAATTCCTCAGAGTATTTTCAATTTATTCCATCCAATCCCTGGGTAGGTGTCGGTTTGCGTAAGCGCAAGGATATCACCTTTCCAATTGCACCCTACCTTAAGAAAAAGAAAATCGAATTCATACCGGCCACAGTCACCAGAATTGAGGCAGACAAAAACCGCTTAGTGTTACACACAGGCAATACTGTTGATTACGATTACCTCATCATAGCCACCGGCCCCAAATTGGCCTTTGATGAAGTAGCCGGTACCGGCCCTAATGGCTTTACGCATTCGATTTGCACCATCGATCATGCCGAAAAAGCTTATGAAGGCTATCAACAACTGCTAGACAATCCCGGTGAAGTCATTATTGGGGCCGTTCAAGGTGCCAGTTGTTTTGGCCCAGCATACGAATTTGTGACTAATGTCGATACCTTCCTGAGTAAAGCCAAACGTCGTGACAAAATCCCAATGACTTATATCACCAGTGAGCCCTATATCGGTCACTTAGGATTAGGCGGCGTCGGCGATACCAAAAGTATGTTGGAATCAGAACTGCGCCATCGCCATATCAACTGGATCAGCAATGCCAAAATCATCAAAGTTGAACAAGGCAAAATGTTTATTGACGAACACAACGACAACGGTGAAGTCATTAAACAACATGAAAAGACATTTAACTTCTCCATGATGTTACCCGCTTTTAAAGGCGTTGATCCCGTTGCCGAAGTCAAAGGCTTATGTAATCCACGCGGATTTGTCATAGTGGATGATTACCAACGTAGCCCAACCTATCCCAACATTTATGCCGCAGGTGTCTGTATTGCCATACCACCCGTTGAAATCACCCCCGTTCCCACAGGCACACCGAAAACCGGCTACATGATCGAATCCATGGTAACAGCCATCGTGCATAACATTTGTAATGAAATCAACGGCGAAAAACCGGCTGAAACCGGCACCTGGAATGCAATATGTCTCGCCGATATGGGCGATACCGGAGCCGCCTTTGTCGCCATGCCACAAATACCGCCCCGCAATCTCACCTGGGCCAAAAAAGGCAAATGGGTACACTTAGCCAAAATCGCCTTTGAAAAATATTTCATACGTAAAATGAAAAAAGGCAGTTCAGAACCCCTATATGAAAAATATGTCCTCAAAAGCATGGGCATTGAACGGCTGAAGTAGGGATAATCCCAGATGCCCATGGGGCAATCCCTTGAGATTGCCCCTTCACCTCCCTCATCGCAACACTTTTTGCTCAAAAGAGGCCAAAAGATCAGCAAAATGCGCTTTCGTTAACTGCCAAGCCAACACCACCCCGACGCTATTGGCCACCATATCAAGCCAATCCCCCTGCCTGATTCCCCCTAAACCCTGCAACAATTCCAAAAGCACCCCCAACAAGACAAAGCCGATCACATAGTGAAAACGTTGGCGAGGCGCGTGATAAATCTGAGCAAACCAGCCCATCAAAACAAAATAGGCCATAACATGCGCCAGTTTATCGCCCTGAAAAAGAGAAATGGATTGAATCGGCTTCGGCACCGCCATCAAAGAAGCCACAATCACCAAAGCAACCAAAGCCCAACCGATAGCAATCCATAAATTCTCAAAGCGTAAACCATAACGATTGTATATAATATTTATACCCCAAAGTTTTTGCGCGCAAAAACTGTATTTCACGCAAAAGTTGCGCGCAACTTTTGCGTGAACCGAAGGTCAGCGAAGCTAAATGTGAAATGGATTTATCCTTTTTTCCTTTTTCAATTATCATCTGTCTCATATAACTACAACATATAACTACAACATATAACTACAAGGATTGTTTATAATAAAGGATTTGTTCTGTAGCCTGATAATTGTTAATTGTTCATTGATAAGTAATTAGCAACAAAATCACGCCTAATCCTAAACGATACAACACAAAAGGCAACATCCCCACTCGATCCAATAAACTGATGAAAACCCGGATACATAAATACGCGCTCAGCGCGGAAAACACGACCCCAAGCGATAAAGCGTACCAATTCACCACAGAGTCTTGATGAACCAATGACACCGTTTCAACCACCCCCGCCAAAATAATCGTCGGTATCGCTAACAAAAACGAAAACCGCGCGGCCGCCTTACGATTCAAACCCAACAACAAAGCCGCCGTAATCGTAATCCCAGAACGCGATGTCCCGGGAATCAAGGCCAAAGCTTGGGCTAACCCGATTAACACAATATCCTGCCACGTTAAACTGAACTCATCCCGCTCTCGTTGACCCAACACATCGGCCCACCACAACAACAAACCAAAAACTATCGTGGCGGTGGCAATAATAAGGGGTGATCTCAACTGATCTGCCAAGCCCACCCCCGCAATGGCTAAACCCACCAAGCCTACGGGAATCGTACCGACGCCAACCCCCCACACTAAACGACTTTCAGGCGTATGATGGCCCGTCATAATAGACGCAAGCCAATGGCCTAATAACGGCCTCAAATCCTTTTGAAAATACATCAACACCGCAACCAAGGAACCCAAATGCACCGCCACATCAAAGGCCAGCCCTTGATCGGCCCACCCCGTTAACTGAGGAAACAAAATCAAATGAGCCGAACTCGAAATCGGTAAAAACTCAGTCAATCCTTGTATAACAGCCAAAATAATAATATGCCAAATATCCATTTATCAGTTATCCGTTATCAGTTATCAAAAAGAGACTTTTCTAAATCAACCGGGCATAGAAATGTCTAAATGATAGCGGCGAAACGCTTTAATGACAACGTAGAGACGCGATGCCTCGCGTCTCCCACTACTTCAGCTCCCAGAGACGCGAGGCTTGGCGTGGAAACGATGCGATATTGGGCATCGTCACCACAGGCCGTAATTGGAAATTGTTCACTTTACTGATAACTGAATAACATTAAACTGAGTGTGGTCAATTTCTGGGTGATTTAGAAAACGTATTACAAGAACTGAAAGGCGTAAAAACTTAAAGATTTTTTTGTATATTAACATCATTGCGTGAGATTTTATCTCACGCAAAGTCGCAAAACCGCTAAGGGTCTTTAGAGTTTTTCTTGAAGGGCTTTGACATGGTATCGAATGTCAAACAGATAACTTTGGATAGCCAATGCCGTTGGGTGATCGACATTTCCTATTTCAGCGATTACGAAACCATCAAACATCATCAGTAGGCCGTCAACTTTGAAGAAGAGTTCTTCGGCTGCTTGACTGGTACTCATAAAACGCTTGGTATAGCTGATTTCCGATTTCATTGGGCGACCGCCATCAGGTGTTGCAGCAATTCTGGGAAGGTTTCGCGATAGAAATGCGGTTGCGTCTCGCGTGGGTTGTGCGGTGATAGCAAGTTTTTGCCATAGTTCAAGCCCGCCTGGGGCAGCGATTTGAACGTCTTTTGGACAGACTTGTTTTTGGTGGAAGCGCGGCTTTGGATTTCAAGGAGTCCCAAAGTGAGCAGGCGTTCGTTGGCTTCGCGCACGCTGATGGGTTTGCCCTGTTCCTTGAGTAAAGCGGTGAGTGATTGGGTGGGGCGACCTTCGGCGTAGTCGGGTAGGAAGCGGTTGGGTAAGTATCCCCGGAGGAATAGTAGGCCCGTTGGCTTCAATCAGTAGCCCAGTGTCAATACACATTGACTAATTTGACTTCTCAATTTGAAGCGGCCTCTATTACCATCAATATTCCAGATGTCTTTGCGTTTATTGCTCATATAGAAGCCGGGGAGGAATTGCCTTTTATTGAGGCGTTTGAATTTGAGTAAAAAATGACCCTAATGAGTAGGAAATGATCCAAAACGAAAAGCCCGGCCCTTGTGCTGGGCTTTTTTTTTTGCCTAGTCATAATTTAAACTAAATAGGGTGAAGCGATAAATCGCTTTATTAGGGTAGGAAAAATCCATAATCTCAAATCTTCTCATAATGACTGATTCTACGGTTACTTTTGATTCTAAACGGTTTTTGGCGAATTTGACCAATAAGCCCGGAGTGTATTGCATGTTGGATGCCTCCGATACCGTGTTGTATGTCGGTAAGGCGCGTCACTTGAAAAAACGGGTGGGGAGTTATTTTAATCACTCCGCCAATATGTCGCCGAAAACGCGGGCCTTAGTCGCACAGATTGCTCATATTGAAGTGACTGTTACGCAGACTGAAACTGAGGCCTTGATTTTTGAAAATACGTTAATTAAAAGGCATCAGCCTCGCTATAATATATTATTACGTGATGATAAAAGTTACCCTTATATTTTTTTATCAAATTCCTCTTTCCCCCGTTTAAGGCTGCATCGTGGCCTTAGAAAGGTTAAGGGGCGTTATTTTGGGCCTTATCCGCATGTTCGGGCCGTGCATGAAACGATCACCCTGCTACAAAAATTATTTAGGATTCGTCAATGTGAGGAGCCTTTTTTCCGCCATCGCTCGCGCCCCTGTTTACAGTATCAAATTAAACGCTGCACCGCACCTTGTGTGGGTTTGATTGATGCGGCGAGTTATCAGGATGATGTGCAACATGCGGTGTTGTTTTTGGAGGGTAAAAGTCAAGCGGTGATGGCGACTTTAATCGAAAAAATGGAGGAAGCGGCGCAAACGTTGGTATTTGAAACCGCGGCTAAATATCGTGATCAAATCCGCGCTTTAAGAAAAATTCAGACGCATCAATATGTCAGTCTCGAAAGGGGTGATATTGATATTATTGCCGCCGTCATTGTGGGCGATATTGGATGTGTGCAAGTGTTGATCGTGCGTGATGGGCGGCAGGTGGGTAGTCGTGCTTTCCAAATCCCCTCTGGCCCTAAAATCCCACAGGACTTTGAAATCCCTGGCCCTGAGCTAGAAACAGTATTGGCCGCCTTTTTACCGCAATATTATTTGGCCGCTAATCGCGATATACCCGACGAGATTGTGCTTCAATGTGATATTGAAGAAATGCCCCTACTCACTGAAGTCATCAGTCAACAGCGGGGGCGACAAGTGCTGATACATTCAAAAGTGCGAAGTACACGGGCGCAATGGCTGAAAATGGCATTGGAAAATGCGCGTGTCAGTCTGGTACAACGCGAACCTTATCAATATACTGAGCGTTTAGCGGCTTTAAGTATTGTGCTCTCTCTTGAAACGCTGCCGAGCCGTATGGAATGTTTTGATGTGAGCCATACTCAAGGGGAAGCCACGGTGGCCGCCTGTGTCGTGTTTGATCTTGATGGGCCGCATCGTGCTGATTATCGGCGATTTAATATCGATAATATCACTGGCGGCGATGATTATGCCGCGATGCGAGAGGCCTTGACGCGGCGATATAGCCGCTTAAAAAAAGAGGCTGCGCCTTTACCTGAACTATTGTTTATCGATGGTGGCATTGGACAATTTAAAGTGGCACAAGCCGTGCTGAATAAACTCCAATTAACGGATATACGCATCATCGGTGTGGCTAAAAGCCCGAGCCGACAAGCGGGCTTGGAAAGCTTGATTTTATCTAAAGATGAGCCCCCATTGAGATTGCCTAAAGATTCACCGGCGTTGCTCCTCATCCTACAAATACGTGATGAAGCGCACCGTTTTGCTATCACAGCCCATCGAGGGCGACATGCTAAAATACAGCGCACTTCTGTTTTGGAAGAAATTAAAGGTATTGGCCTTAAACGTCGCCAATATTTACTGAATTATTTTGGGGGTTTGCAAGGCATTTCAGAGGCCAGCGTAAAAGATTTAGTGGCCATGCCAGGTATTGAGAAGTTATTAGCCCAAAAAATTTATGATTTTTTTCATCAGGAAGAATAAATAAATCAAAATGAGGCTACCGCTTCGGCAACTCGCAAAAAATAATCTACCAAAAAAGGGGCAACCCTACGGATTGCCCCTACCGTCGGGGTTGTAGGGGCAATCCCTTGTGGTTGCCCAGTGGTATATTAATTTTTTCGAGTTACCTTCGGTGCCAAATTAGCGAAGGGAAGTAAACTTAAAAACAGGGCGCATTCTCCAAAAAAAAGGTCAATAGCAGCAAAATAAATTTTGCACTCCAATTGATAGGTCAATAGCCGCAAAATAAATTTTGCACTCCAATTGATAGCTCAATAGCCGCAAAATAAATTTTGCACTCCAATTGATATGACCTTTTTTTTAGAAATGCGCCCTAAAGACATTGATTGGTGGGCAACCGCCCACCCGACATAACGACGGATAACTGAAACATGAATACACCTAATCTATTGACATTATTGAGAATTATGTTGATTCCCGTGCTGGTCGGGGTATTTTATTTGCCTTGGAAGTGGACAAATGAGTTAAGCACTTTAATTTTTGGCTTAGCGGCTATCACGGATTGGTTTGATGGCTATTTGGCAAGACGTTGGAATCAAACTTCGGCCTTTGGTGCTTTTTTAGATCCCGTGGCGGATAAATTGATTGTGGCCGTCGCTTTAGTTTTATTGGTACAAGCCCATCCTAGCCAGTGGATGGCGATACCGGCAGCGGTGATTATTGGTCGTGAAATCACGATTTCTGCTTTACGTGAATGGATGGCCGAGCTTGGACAACGTGCTAGGGTAGGCGTGTCAATGGTGGGTAAGGTTAAAACAACGGCTCAAATGATCGCTTTATTAATGTTACTTTATCAGGCTCCGTTATTGGGTTTACCGATCTACGAAATCGGTTTTGTCTTGTTATATGTGGCCGCTATTTTAACGTTATGGTCGATGATGGTTTATTTGCGAGCGGCTTTGCCGATTTTGTTGAAGGAGTAAAGGCAATCTGTTGCCCTTTCCTGAGATGGAAAAAAAATAACGCACAGACGCAAAAGACGCAGACTTTCTTTAGCGTCTTTTGGGTTTATATACAAAATCTTGAGACTTGTTTATTGAATTAAATGGATATTTCAGATACGCTATCTAGTGAAACCATTTTTAAAGGCATAAACAAGATGAAATTTATTCATGCTGCTGATATTCATTTAGATAGTCCATTACGGGGATTAGCCCGTTATGAAGGGGCACCTGTTGAGCAAATGCAACGAGCAACGCGGCGAGCTTTTATTAATATGATCGATCTAGCTTGCAATGAAAGCGTTGATTTTATTTTGCTGGCTGGTGATTTATATGATGTGGATTGGAAAGACTATAATACGGGATTATTTTTTAATCAACAAATGAGTCGTTTGCGTGATGCGAATATTCCTGTATTTATGGTACTGGGTAATCACGATGCGGGTAATACTATCACACGACAATTAAGGCTGCCAGATAATGTGACTGAATTTCATTATCGATCTCCTGAAACCAAAGTACTCGACAAAATAGGCGTGGCAATACATGGACAAAGCTTCGCGAACAAATCCATCACCGACGATCTCAGTATTGCCTACCCGAACGCTCTCCCTGGTTATTTCAATATCGGTTTACTCCACACTTCTTTAAATGGCCGTCAAGGCCATGATCATTATGCGCCTTGTACCCTCCCTAGCTTACTCTCACATGGTTATGATTATTGGGCACTGGGCCATATTCATAAACGCGAAATCTTGCATGAGAAACCGTGGGTGGTTTTTGCCGGCAATTTGCAAGGACGACATGCTCGCGAAACGGGGGCTAAAGGCTGTACTTTAGTCAAAGTCAAAGACGGACAAACCGTTGTCAGTCCTATCCCGGTAGATGTCTTTCGCTGGGAAGAGTGTTTTGTGGGGGTAAACGATGTGGTAGAGGCTGATGATATAATAGACAAAGCCCGTTGTGCCGTCAGTGAAGCGATGCAAAATGCAGATGGGAGGCCATTAGCTTTACGTTTTATTATTAAAGGGGCTTGTCCAGTGCATAATGAATTGCATAGTCATCCTGAACGTTGGACGAATGAAATTCGTGCTGCCGCGACTGATGCGGGTTTAGGCAATGTCTGGATCGAAAAAATCAGTTTACAAACCCGTGCCCTTGAGACTCACTTAGTGCAAGATGAGGGGCCGTTAGCGGAATTGACTCATTTTTTACGCAGTCTTATTCAAGACGGTGAAGGTTTAAAAGCTTTGAGTAGCGAATTTCGTTCATTAATCAATGCCTTGCCGGTAGAGGCGCGAGAAAATGAAAAAGGGAGTGGTGTTGATCCGGGCAATCTTGATACGATTCGCGACTTGCTCAATGGTGTAGAAGAATTGTTAATGGCACGACTCTTGGCACAGGAATGAATGATGACAAATTTTTTTGACAATTTTCCCTTACCACCTATCAGTTTTGTAGAGACGCGATGCCTCGCGTCTTTACAATGGAAACAATCCCTTACCCTAAGTACTTTTGACAAACTGATAGGTGGTAAGCAATTGTTCCTTTCTCAATTGACAGTCCTGAGTATAAGTTGTTAACCTTAAACACAAATTGTTTTTATAAATGCTAATTTATAACTGATATCTTTTTAATTGGGGAGTCATTAAAAATGATGTTTTGTTGTTTTGTAGGGTGGGTAGAGTTTCGCTGTGCGGAGCGAAACCCACCGAAACCCACCGAAACCCACCGAAACCCACCGAAACCCACCAAATCGTCGCGAGGGGTTTCGCTTTATAAAACCCACCAAATCGTCGCGGTGGGTATAGCGAAGCTCTACCCACCTACAAAATAACAAAACATCACTTTTAATTGCAGCCCTTTTTTAGAATTTGCGAATTGGGGTGAAAACTTGACATCATTTAATTGACTTGTGTACCATGCGTGCTGTCAATAATGACAATAGTTTTAGGGATAATATTTTTATTTGATAACGATATAGAATCATTTATATCTATTTAAGGCGGTTTATGAACGTTCGTTCATTTTCCATAATGGTTGTATTTATTTATTTTTCTGGAGGTTAACACTTGTTAAATTCAAAGTTTTTTAAATCGCTTGTGTTCATCGGCATTTCTCAGTTCTTGTTGATATCGTCAACATCGGCGGCAGGAGATGCCAATGATAGCGGGATTCTCTTCAACGATAGTCATTTTCATTTGACTAACTATATCCAAGAAGGCCTGACAGCCACAGAGTTTTTGGACATCATGGGGGATAAGGTTGGACGAGTGGCCTTGTTTGGGTTGCCTTTACAGCAAAAATGGGATGCGTTTGTATCAGGGGATCGGGCACCGGATTATTATTTGTTGTCGGATGCCCGGCTGTATTACTACTCTTTTACAGATGCCATGATAGCCGAAGAATACATGAAGCTATCGTCAAAGCAGCAAAAACGCTTTGATCCGATGATCACCGGTTTTAACCCCACTGATATGTATGCCGCCGATCACATCCTCAGAGTTTTGAAGATGTATCCAGGCGTGTTTTCTGGGATAGGCGAATTTTCCATTCATAAGGAGTTTGTCACGCCCAAAATTGCGGGACACATTGCCAGCCTGAGAAACAATGCGTTTGATCGGATTTTAGATGTGGTTGCTGAAGTGGGTCTTGTCGCGATACTGCACTGCGATATCAATACGGTGCGTGATCCAGGTGGAGACAGAACAGCCCATTTTGATGATCTGAAGGCCGTATTGAAATCACATACCGATGCAACGGTTATTTGGGCACATACTGGATTGGGACGTTATGTCAAACCCACACCAAACCATCTGAGCTTGTTAAAGGAAATTTTGGATGATAAGGATTTAGATCAAGTTTATTTTGACATTTCTTGGGACGAAGTGGCTAAGTACATTGTGAATGATCCAGAAGTGACAAAGGCATGGGCAGATATGATTAAAGCTTATCCTGATCGCTTTCTCTTTGGAACGGATACTGTGGCACCAGCAACTCAAGAGAAGTATTTGGTTCCTTATAATGTCTATCAGCCATTATGGGATTTGCTTGACGAACAGACGGCAGATAAAATCAAGATGGGGAATTATGAACGCCTCTTTGATTCGGCCAATAAAAAAATAAGATTATGGGAACTGACTAATGAGCAAGAGACTCAAAAACCCCAATGGTTCAGAGTGATCGCTAAAAATAGCGGAAGATGCTTACATGTTCATGGCGGCGGCAATGCTAATGGTGCGAATATCACACAATGGAATTGCGTTGATAAACCTAATGTGCAATGGCAATTTGTGCCAGCCAATGAGCCCGGCTATTTCTTTATGAAAGCGCGACATAGTGGGAAATGTGCCCATGTTGATGGCGGTGGTAATGCCAATGGCACAAATATCACGCAATCGGATTGTGTCGATCAGGATAATGTAAAATGGCGCAAAAAATATCTTGGCGATGGCTATTTTAATCTGATTGCTAAGAACAGTGATAAATGTGCCCAGGTTCATGGCGGCGGCAAAGCCAAAGGTGCCAATATCACGCAATCGGATTGTGTTAATAAAAACAACCTAAAATGGCGTTTAGAATTGGCGGAATAATATGAATTAGCCACACGTTTTGCAGACTTGGGTATCTAGTTGTACCCGTTTCAAAAGCTGGCTTTCCATTCATTAATTTAATTAAATAAAGCCCCAAGGCTTGAAGTCTTGGGGCTTTTTTCATTTCAAATTTTTCTACACAGAGATCACTTATGTTCACGCGGTAAACGCCCCAAAATAGGCACGTACCATTTAATTAAGTCGTCTGTTTTTTGGATAATAGGCAAGTCATTATTTTTCATAACGGTTGTTTATCATTAAAAAATCAGCGTAAATCATGATAATCAGTGCAATCAGCGTTCTATCAAGTCTTTCCTTTAGTACAACGGATCAGGGGAGTGATCGGATTGGTGCATGGGTAGATTGAGGAAAGAAATTAATCCCTGATCCGCTATATTTCGTAGATTTGCGCCGCGAAGCGTCTCTATATTGCTTGAATGAAACCCGATGAATGAAAACCTGCCTTCTCACCAATCCGATCACTCCCCTGATCTGCTGTACTAAAGGCCTGATAAAAATCAATAGGTTACAGGGCTGATTAATCAGCGTTTCACGCAAAAGTTTTTGCGCGCAAAAACTTTTGCGTGGCATCAGGACAATCAGGGCAATCAGCGTTCTATCATGTCTTTCCTTTAGTACAACGGATCATGGGATATCACTGCTTGGTGCATTGGTAATATTGAAGAAAAAAGTTAATTCCCATATCTGTCAAATTGTAAATTATAGGACAAGTCTAATGAATAAAAATAGGCCCTCTCACCAATCCGTTCAATCCCCTGATCCGCTGTACTAAAGGGTAAAAGAAAAAAGATTCAAGAGTAAAGGGCTAAGGTTCAAAATTGTTACAGTATTAAGTCCGCGCAACCACGGAAACCCCAGTACCGGAAGCGGACGACCGACGAGTTCCTGCCACGGAGGGCAGCACGACAGCCGAACGGGAAGTCGAGGAACGATCCGCTACGAAGCAAATTCGAGTTTGTATCGTTACTATTAATAAAATAATCTAAGTTCGCTTTATCAGACTTGTTCTCTAACCAAGCTGAGCCATCTGTCGGTGCGCCATCATAGTTGTCATGCCATAAATCGGCACACCATTCCCAAACATTCCCGTGCATGTCGTATAAACCAAAGACATTAGGGGGAAAAGAGCCCACATCGGTTGTTTCACCACGATATACCCCCTTGGGCCCTGATGCGTAAGTATACCTTCCATTGTAATTCGCTAAATCGGGGGTAATTGTTTCACCAAAATAAAAGGGTGTTGTGGTTCCGGCGCGACAGGCATATTCCCATTCACTCTCACTGGGCAAGCGATAGGCTTTACCGGTTTTCTCAAACAAGCGTTTACAAAATTCAACGCACTCATGCCATGAAACCATTTCGACAGGGCGATTGTCACCTTTAAAATGGGACGGATTCTTATCCATCACCGCGATCCATTGGGCTTGGGTGATCGGATATTTGCCCATTAAAAAGGGTTTCACAGTGACTTCGTGTTGAGGTTTTTCAAAATCAGAACCTTCATTTTTAGGCGATCCCATCATAAACGTACCGCCTGGAATATATACCATTTCCAACATAACACCATTGCCTAAGTCTTCAGTTTGATATCGGGCTTCGTGGCGTTTCGTATTTTTAATGATTTTCTGACCAAAACCTAAAAAACCACCTTCTAATCTGATGGTAACCACCTCAAATTGAAAGAATTTCTCTGTTGTTTTTTGTCGTTCTGCATCTTCTCGTTGAGCGGCTTTATCCTTCCTTTCGGCTTCACGACGAAGTTGCGTCTGTTTGTCCTTTTCTAAGGCATGTAAACACGCTTTGGCCTTTTCCAGATGTCTTTTCAGCGTATTGCCTTTTAAATAGGCTTGATACGCTTCAAGCGTGTTGTGTTCACAAGCCGTTTGCCAGGCTTTGTCGTCTTCTGCTATGCCGTCTGACTTTTGGGTACTCGCTGGCTTATTGGGTTTCAAAGCCTCTAAAAGCGTGATCACTTCTTTTGCCGATTTGGGGCGTTTTGCCGGATTTTGTCGGGTGCAATGAGAGAGCAGTGTGTACCATTGTGGCGCTTTGGCTAAGGGTTCAGGTTCGATTTCTAATGGCAATTCACCGGTGAGTAGGCGATAGAGGGTTTTGCCAAAGGCAAACAGATCGCTTTGTTGTTCTAGTTCAAGACAAATGTGTTCTTGTTGTAAAGCATTTTGCGTGTCTTTGAGACGCGGATCTTTACGAATCAATTCGCGAAAGAAAAACAAAACGCTATCGCCTAACAGGCCGTCAAAACCCAGAAATGCCGCCAACTGTTCATCAACCGTTTCGACACTTTGCATTTGTTCGAGTACGACATCCGTGATAGCCAAGTTTTGTCGATGACTGACGAGGGCCGATAAATCTTCTTCAGTCAGTGCTTTGATTTCAAATAATTTATCCGTTTTTTTAGCGTATTTTTTGAGAGATTGAATGGTTAGCTTGCGAAAATCTGCCTGTTTTTGAACGGCCTCGTTGATCTGCACAAAAGGTTGCCAATAATGGGTTTCAATTTGGGCCGCAAATTCGCGCGTGATTTTAGGATATCGCAGCGTTTTGAGCAGCGAATCGGGCGCATCCAGGCCCACGCTGATCGCGACAAAGGCATAGCCACAGCCCTCTTGATAGACTTTCGTTATTTCAGAAGCCGTAAAGGTGAAATGTTCTCTTAAAACCGAAAGCACCGTTCCACCCGCTTGTGAAGCCACTTCGACAATAGCGGGGTTATCCAATAATGAACCAAGTAGGATTTGAGTCAGTGTTGAAGGTGACATGGTGTATTTTTTAAGAAATGTCGGGTGGCTGTAGAGACGCGATGCTCGCGTCTCTGCCCACCATTTGAAGATCAATAAGTCATTGGATAATCACAAAATCGCTTTAAACGCAAAAGACGCAAAAGACGCAAAAGACGCAAGAGATGGTTCGATTTGCTCTTGACGCGCCTTTAGCGCCTTTAGCGTCTTTAGCGTTTATTTCTTTTTCAATCGCATACTCGTGATTTAAAATTATTCCCACTCAATCGTTGCAGGTGGTTTGCCTGAAATGTCGTAACTGACTCGCGAAATGCCGGCTACTTCATTGATAATCCGATTAGACAAGGTTTCTAACAGTTCATAAGGTAATCTTGCCCATCGTGCTGTCATAAAGTCAACTGTTTCGACTGCGCGTAAGGCGATGACGTAGTCGTAATGTCGCGCATCGCCCATGACACCAACTGATTTGACGGGTAAAAAGACGGCAAAGGCTTGACTCACTTTGTCATACCAACCTTGTTTGTGTAATTCTTCAATAAAAATCGCGTCGGCTTGGCGCAAAATATCGGCGTATTGTTTCTGAACTTCACCTAAAATCCGTACCCCTAAACCGGGCCCTGGGAAGGGGTGGCGATATACCATTTCATGGGGTAGGCCTAATTCTATGCCGATTTTACGCACTTCATCTTTAAATAATTCCCGCAACGGTTCAATCAATTTAAGCTGCATTGTCTCGGGTAAACCACCTACATTGTGATGCGATTTAATGACATGCGCTTTGCCCGATTTTGTTCCGGCCGATTCAATCACATCGGGATAAATGGTGCCTTGTGCTAAAAATCCGTCCGCTTTCATTTTCAGTTTAGCGGCCTCTTCTTCAAACACTTCTATAAACAAATTGCCTATGATTTTGCGTTTTTGCTCAGGATCGGAGAGGCCCTTTAAGGCGTTTAAAAAACGCGCTTCCGCATTAACTTGTATGACTCGTACTCCAAGATGTTGGGCAAAAGTGGCCATGACTTGATCCGCTTCATGCAAACGTAGTAGGCCATTATCGACAAACACACACGTCAATTGCTCGCCAATAGCACGGTGCAGTAGGGCGGCTACAACTGAGGAATCAACGCCGCCCGATAAGCCTAATAAGACATTGTTGTCACCGACTTCGGCCCGGATGCGTTGTATGCTGTCTTCAATAATATGAGCGGGTGTCCATAACGCATCACAACCACAGATATCCTGTACAAAACGTTGTAAAATGCGAGCGCCTTGCAAAGTATGGGTGACTTCGGGATGAAATTGTAAGCCGTAAAAATGGCGAGATTCGTCAGCCATACCCGCAATCGGGGCATTATCTGTCGAGGCGATCAGTTTAAAACCGGGGGGTAATGCGCTAACGTGATCGCCATGACTCATCCAGACATCCAATAATCCATAACCTTCTGCGCTCAGATGATCTTCAATGTTGCGTAATAATGCTGAATGCCCCCGTGCGCGTACTTGTGCATAACCAAATTCACGCCAATTGGCGGCCTCGACTTTGCCCCCCAATTGCAAAGCTAGGGTGTGCATCCCATAACAAATCCCTAATATGGGTACGCCTAAAGTGAACAAACATTCAGGCGCACGAAAATGGATTTCGCTATCATTAACGGATTCTGGACTGCCTGACAAAATCACGCCTTTGGGTTGAAAATCATAAAGGGTTTGTTCTGCAATATCATAAGCATGAATTTCACAGTAAACACCCGCTTCACGGACGCGCCGTGCGATGAGTTGTGTATATTGGGAACCAAAGTCAAGAATCAGAATACGATGAGTGTGGATATTTTGCATATTAATTATATAGTGATCAATAAAACGAAAAATGAGCCGAAAATGGTGGGTTTCGCTTCGCTGGTCTGCGACTCGCTTCGCTCTACCCACCCTACGAAACTTTTTTACAGACAACCCTTGTACTTAGATTTTAAATCCTTTATTATAAGCACTCCTTGTCGTTTAATCATCCGTAAAAAAGATAGGAATCAATAGGTTATGAAAATAAAACATTTTAAAAACGGGTTAATAGTGGCTTGCTTAACGGCAAGCAGTTTCTTTTTAGCGGCTGGAAGTTTTGCTAATGCCGATGATCCTTATGCGGGTTTATATGATACATTGGAGAATCCGCAACCGCCGATTACCCAAACGGGTAAAGTTGAAGTGGTCGAGTTTTTTTGGTATCGCTGCGGACATTGTTATTATCTGGAAGGGCCTTTGGAATCGTGGTTAAAAAACAAACCTGATAATGTGGCGTTTATACGCATACCGGCAGTATGGCCGAGTTATAGCTGGGCATTTTCGGCAAAAGTCTTTTACAGCGCCAAAGAATTAGGGGTTTTAGATGAAATTCATGCGCCCTATTTTGAAAGCATACATCGCAAACGCAAGCCTACCGAAGGCGAACAGCAATTGATTAATCAAGTGTTTGACTTTTTTTATACCAGCGATTTTCTTGAGCCTGAAGAGGTTGAACGTAATCGTAAACTGCTTGCTGGTAAAATAGAGCGTGCCAAAGAACTGACCAAAAATTACGGTGTCCGAGGTGTACCAATCATCTATGTCAACGGTCGATACCGTTTAAGCCCCTCTAAAGCTGGCGGTTATGACAAGATGTTTGAGATTCTGGACTATTTGATCAAGAAAGCACGTTAGAGCTTAGGTAAGCGCAGGGGGGCAGACACGTCAGCCCCTACGATATTTGTTACTTGATGATCACGTTTTTTCCATTTCGTTCTATAACTACAAGATATAACTACAAGGATTATTTATAATAAAGGATAGATACTCTTTACTGTCGTTATAATCAATAACTTCAAGCGTGACACAATATAATCCTTTTTTATAAACAATCCTTGTAGTTATATGGATAGATACTCTTTACTGTCGTTATAATCAATAACTTCAAGCGTGACACAATATAATCCTTTTTTATAAACAATCCTTGTAGTTATATGGATAGATACTCTTTACTGTCGTTATAATCAATAACTTCAAGCGTGACACAATATAATCCTTTTTTATAAACAATCCTTGTAGTTATATGGATAGATACTCTTTA